>BNJV01000778.1_pt1 | contig 101776 bp, 161 predicted proteins | sample 8540591 | NCBI WGS metagenome assembly BNJV01 (sample SAMD00202457, study PRJDB9452) | human saliva metagenome | host: Homo sapiens
CCAACGTGGATAGTACTTCTAAACCATCTTTTGGTTGTAATCCGAGTATGCATGTTTTTGTAGGAATAACATCATCACTGTTCCATCAAATGGAGCGTAAACTGTTCCTTCTGTTGGGACAATACCAACGGATTGACCCATTGCTTCACCTGCAAATACTGGATCTAGGGATTTCGCTTTGCAGGAATAACTTTTCCTTTACTGGAATAGGACAGTACCTTTTTCTGTGTGATAATTGTTTCTGCTCGTTGGTGATTACTGGGTAGATGGACTGTTGAGTTGTTTTCTTGCTCTTCCGTCATCATTTCGTGCCAGAATAAGAATGTTGGTACTAAAAGGATGTTTCCACCTGCTACAAGTAGCAGGATAGATATGTTAGTGGGTTTGATGCGATGAGGAAGCCTGGAATACCTGATTTTACCAGTGTGGCTGTTGCAGCCAATGTGGAAGATCGCCCTACTAAGAGCACCGACTGCACCACCAACTGCTGCGAATACGAATGGCCTCATCAAGCGTGTTACACCGAAGTGGCTGTTCTGTAATACCTAGGGATGCGGATAGTGTGGATGGAATTGCACTGTCTCTTGCGCTTTTGCTTTGTCTTTCAGACCGACTGCTAGGCAGGCGCCAAACTGTGCAGAGTTTGCGGCAGATGCGATAGGCATCCATGTGTTTAGTGCGCCTGTACTAAGCATGCCCAAGTCAATCGTGTTGTACACATGTGATGTAGACCCATGACAACTGTTATGGGATATAGAGCGCCCATTGACTAGTGCACCGATAGGATTGGCAACTGTAGTACTGTTGCGGCAGATAATACCACGTTTCTGGTGCCGCAAACATGCCCGATAACCATGAAGGTTGCTAAAGCTGTTACGATAGTACGGTTGTAAGTGGTGTTACAAATAAGTCGATCATCTCAGGGACAATCTTATGTAGTTTCGATTTCAATCTTACTCATTACCCATACTCGCGATCACAACCGGAATCACGTGTCCTTGATAGCCTAATTGGTTGACTTGTCCGAGTGATATAGCCAAAGATCATTGATGCTTCCTACCAAATAGATACCATACTTCATATCCGTTTGCGGCTGCTTCCAACCGTTTGTTAGTTGCTGGGTGAGACCATCATAAGTCAATAACAGCACCTAAGAAGATGTTTCCACCAAATACATGTGCAGCAGATACCGCAACAAGTACTGGTAAGAATGCAAAAGGATGTATTAGAAGCCATATCTAAGAATGCATACCAGTCTGTTGATGCGAAGGATGGGATTGCCTTACCTAATGCTTCTACAAGACCCATCATTAAATCCAGCAGCTACGATAGCTGGTAAGATTGGTACAAATACATCACCAGTGTCTTGATTAGTTGTTTCCACCATGGCATTTGTGCAATGCTGCTGCAGCACTTTACATCTTCTTTACTGCCGCCAGTTACTCCACTGATTGCGATGAATTCATCGTAAACTTTATTGACAGTACCGGTACCAATAATAATCTGTAATTGTCACTAGAATTAAATACACCTTGTACGCCTGTACGTTTTTCTAATGTCTTTACGTCAACTTTACTGTTATCCGCAATCACATAGACGTAAGCGTGTGGCACGAGTGTGCAGCACTGATAATGTTTCTCTTTACCACCTAGTGTTGCAAAAGATTTCCTCGCACATTTTCTATAGTTTAGTTCCATAAATGAGCCTTCTTTTTGTATGTAATATCTCGTGTCATATTGCACATGAAAAATATAAAAGAAAGATGGGCTGATTTATGTAATGAAAACAAATAAATACGTTGATACGTTTGAAAGAAAAACATAAGTATATGTACTTATGTTTGACTGTGATCATGTGATATTGATTTGTGTGTGCTACCTGTATGTTTCTTGAAGAATGTATAGAAGTAGATTTTGAGTTTTCTAGACCTGAGTTTGGAAGGATTTCTAACGTGGATAAATCGGTTTCAACGAGAAGCTTTCTTTTGCATAGTTCTACACGGCTGATATTGATGTATTCCTTCATGGACATTTTCATACTGGGATTTAAAGATCTCGGTTTTAAATAGGTAGCGTTATAATCCATTGATGCTGCACACTATCATGCGAGTTAAAGTCTGTATCACATAAATGTGCGTCAATATAATCCTTTGCGATTTGAAATAGATCAGTATCTTTTTCTTCTTTCATATTCGTAAGATACTTATTATATGCATGCATGAGGACTTTAGGATGTATAGTGATTAATCTCTTGGATGTCTGTAATTGTACTCAGCTTTATTTTCAAACTGGTAGGTTGGTAAAGCTTCGAGAATCGATGATGATAGAACGAATACGTGTATCATGTAGCTAGAGTATAACTTTTGTATAGAAGAATAGCAGCGAATTGTAATGCAAGGATTTCATAAGATTAAACCACTCTTGGAAGGCATTTATTTATCTCTTCCCTCGACCATGTTCGAAGCTGTATAGAGTAATCGTTGTTCGCCTCTTGAGATTGTAGAGAGATTTGTCATAAAGTGTGCGCATATCAGATTCTCGTATAGAAGAATTTTAGTGGACATAAGGATACGTAGGTAAATAGAGTTGCGATAGTTTTGATACGAGGTATATGACTTGAGAGTGGTTTTGCGTCACCTGAGAAACACTTTGATGTGATGTGATTTTGCGTAATTCGATAGTGCCCATCAACATCTACTTACTTTGTAGATGACGTATGTAGGTTTGTTAATGAGTATGTACTTCTTTCTGTTCGCCGAAATGAGATGCTGAGAATGTGCTTATTGGTCAGACTATCTAAGATACAAATATAGATATCTCTTTGTTGTATGCAAAAATCTAAAGGTGGATTTCTTAATAGAGGAAGCTTTTTGGTTTTCAAGAGGAGTCTTTTGTCAGATAGTCTTGTAGCTTTGCGATTGCTTCTTCCATCTTGTGTTGTTGGTCATGAATCCAGAGTGTAACATGCGTTATTCACGGAGTTCTTAGAAGATGATTTAAGCTCAAACTTATCCATGATTTCTACTAAAGAGGTGTGTAGTAATGCTTGTTGATAGAAATATCCTAAATATCAAAATCAGGATAAATGTGATAACAATAATCTCTAAAGAATAATGGAAGATATGAAGAGATACGGTACTGATGATACTGTATTAGATTTTACCTGTTTAATGATATATAAACTGTAGTCCTGTTGGTAGGAGTAGAAGTATACATAGTCACCAATGGTTTTGAAGTGACTATCATTATCGGAAGTAAAAGTCTAGCGTTTCAATCAGACTAGCATCCGTGTTGAACTGAAAAAGTATCCATGTTCTGGTTCGTGAATAAATTCAGTAGCCTCTGTATCTCAAATAGAGAACGATTGAATAGAATATGCGTCAATATTTGACAACCATGGATACTTGTGTATCTCTCGAATATGTATAGTGTAATGTATAGAGCCAAAAACGTTCTTCGACAGTTGGCGTAGGCTGCAATAAATGAGTGTTAGGTGTGAAAACGCAGTTGATATCTTGAAATTGATTCTAAGGTAGATGAGCCCGGAACTGGTTGTATATACCGTAGTTGGATGCTTTGTTTAATAGATAAATAGAATGAATAAATGGATTTCGTACTATCTAGAGCATGTGAGGTACGCTAGGTATTTTGCGGCTTGTGTTGGGGAGAATATCCGTTGCATTACGTAAGACTGATGGCTTCACTGAATAGAAGGTATTATAGCTGCATAACGAACAGCTATCTATGAGTGTGCCATCAGATTCTTTGAAAGCTTTTCTTGAGTATAGTGATAATCAATCAAACTCTTTCTTTTCTAGAGTCATTGATACTCTTTGAGCAAAACAGTAGACTTACAAAGATGAAAACAATCGCGACAATAGATCAATCGCTTTCGTAATCTATCGATACTGTTCTGTAATTTTGTTGGATTCATTCATAGCAAGCACTTTTCTTGATATTTAAATATTTGATATTCACATAATATCACAATTTTTTAAGTTTTAAATATGACTAGTCTTTCTACAATATGGTTGAGTAGGTAGAACTCAGGAGGAAAGAAATCATGAAAAATTTTTCTTACTACTTGCAGCATCCGCAATGTTAATTGGATGCACAAATAAACCTGCATCAACTTCCACAACAACAACTGAAAATACAAACTCAGGTGGAAAGTCAAGGTTATGTTGTACTCCTCGATTAAAAGGAACAACAGTTAGAAGCTTTAAAGGAGGATTTGAGCTGCTCACCCCAGAATATTCTTTTTGAGACTACTACGCAGCTGGCACATCTAAGGGTTGCGACAAAGGGATTGCGACAGAAAAGCGGTCTGGTCAAATCGCAACACGACTTAGTATGGATATGGTGACCCATCCAACTATGTAACATTTCAAGGAACAGGGAATCTTAGAAGCTTACGAATCTCCAGAAGCTGCTAAGCATCGACGAAAAGTTCAAGATCCAGAACGCTATACAGGGCGCGTCTTGTGGTTATGGGATTAACAACAAATACAAACACAGTTCAGAAAATGAAGTTCCAAAGACTTGGAAGACTTATTAAAGGATGACTTCAAGGGCCAGATCGTTGCATGACAGACCCAGGTGAATCCGGAACAACATTCTACTTAGTAGCTAGCTTGATGAATAATCCAGAATATGGTGTTGAATTCTTTCGAGAAGTTAAAGGAACACGGTGCTGAATTAGAATCAGGTACAACTTCTACACATACAAAAGTGGCTGCAGCAGCTTATAAAAGGTAGCTATTGGTGTTGACTACGTTACACAATCTCTAGCAGATAAAGGGTTCTACATTCGTTTCACATATCCAGAAAAGGATTTAATCGCTGTATCTAGTCCAATCGCATTACTCAAAAAGACTCACCAAACCCAGAAGGTGGTAAGGCTTTATATGATACATCTTTCTAAGGAAGGACAAGAAATTCTTGCAGAATGACACAATGCCAATCCGTGGAGATGTTAGAAGGAAGGCACACTATCATTAGATGAAATTATCAGCTCGTGCAATGGTTGCGGATGACAAGGCAATCGCTGAACAGAGCGCAGAAATCTTAGAAGTTCGACAAGATTTTCAAATAAACAACTAGGGAAAACCATGGCAAAAGTACAATGACGTTGTATCTTTTAGCTATGGAGACAAAAAGATTATCCAAAACCTATCATTAGAAGTAAATGATGGCGAAATTATGGGTGTAATTGGACCCTCCGGGTGCGGTAAAACTACATTGATTAGACTTCTCTGTGGTTTTATCAAGCCTGAAACAGGGTCCATTTTATTGGAGAAACTTGTGTCTTCGACGCTAAAAAGAATTAATATCCACCAGAAGAAATATTGGTGTTGTATTCCAAAGACTATGCGGTATGGCCACATTTAACAGTATTGGAAAACGTAAAATATCCATTAAAGAAGAGAGAATGGATAAGAAACAAATGCGAGAAATCGCAATGAATGCGCTCAAAGCAGGTACAGATGGAAACTTATGCAAACCATCTACCTTCACAGTTGTCTGGTAGGACAACAGCAGCGTGTAACGATTGCTCGTAGCACTTGTATCATCAAAGAGTTAATCGTGTTAGATGAGCCTATCACAAACTTAGACTTGAAACTACGTCAAGAGATGTTGAAGGAAATTCGTGAGATTCAAAAGACAATTGGAACAACAATCGTTTATATCTCTCATGACCAAGAAGCTTCTTTAGAGTTGTGTGATCGTTTGGCAATCATGGATCGACAAGGTAACATCCGTCAGTTGAGGTAGTGACTACGATATCGTTATGAAGCCTAAGGATCGTTATATCTTTGAATTTGTAGGGATTTCTAACTTCGTAGATGTTGTAGCGAAAGAAGATGGCGTATATATCAATGCACAGAATGGTTTAGTGAAGCTAGATGATAAGTCTGCGCTGGAAAATCCAACAAAGGCATATCAATTAGCATTTAGACCAATGGATGCAGTATTTGATAATGAAAGTCCTATCAAGGGTAAAGTAGTTACAGAAACTTTCCTAGGAAATATTACAAACTACTTTATTCAATTAGGTGATAAACAAATCCGTCTTCAACAATCTGCTTTAGATGTAATGAAGTACGGCAAGGCAAAGGAAGGCCAAGAAGTTGGCTTGAAGTTTTGTTCGTAAGTTCTATTATGAAAAGGAGGAGGCATAATGTTTAAGCGTAAAACATTAAATAATGATTTAGCTGCGCTAGACGGTCGTAAGTTTTCTTTAGATAAAATTATGATTATCGCAAGCTTTATCATCCTTGCGATTATTGCGATCGTTCCGGTTGCCTCCATTATCGTAAATGCTTTATTCGTGGATGGAAAACTAGCGTTAGATAGTTTCTTCAAAGTTCTATTGAATAAAGAAAACATCGGTGCGATGTGGAATACAATTACCATTGCATTCTGGGTAACAATTTTTGGTACTATCATGGGCTTATTCTATGCATGGTTACTTGGACGTAGTGATATCCCTATGAAGGGATTCATGCGTGCATTGTTTAGTATTCCATACATGTTCCCTCCATTCTTTGGGAGCCATGGCTTGGGACTTATTGTTATCGGGTAGAGGTGGATATTTAAACAACTGGTTAGTGACTACCTTCCACTTAACAAAGGCACCTATTAACATCAACTCCATCTGGGGAATTATCTTCGTTGAAGTTTCTTACTACTTCCCATTTGTATTCATGCAGGTAGTAAGTGCATTAGAGAGAATGGACCCAACACTAGAAGAATCTGCACGTATTGCTGGTGCTTCACAGGGATATGTTATTCGTAAGATTACATTACCACTTGTTAAGCCTGCAATCTCATCTGGTGCGTTATTGATTATGATTTCATCATTATCACACTTTGGTGTTCCTTCTATCCTAGGATTCTCACAGAACATCTACACATTACCAACACGTATCTTCCAGCTCGTTAACCGTGCGGCTGGTGACTTCGAGGTATTCAGTGAAGCGACAATTCTATCTATCTTATTAGTTGTTGTTGTATCTGTAGCACTTGTATTACAGAAGGCTATCTTGAAGTCTGGAAGCTGCATGACATTATCAAAGGGTAAGAGTATGCGTCCAACGGTAATTAGATTACGTTCCGCTAAGATTCCTCTCTTGATTATCTCTATCGTTACATTAGTTATCATCGTTGTTGTACCATTAGGAATGATCTTCTTAGTTGGTCTATTGAAGTCTTACGGTCTACCACTTGTTCCAAGTAACTTCGACTTCAGCAACTACACAAACATCTTATTCAACAACAAGATGGTTCGTGATGGTGTTTCCAACTCCTTGATCCTAGCAGTAAGCTCAGGTATCTTCTGCAATGTTACTAGGTGTAATGATTGCGTATGTAATCATCAAGATCGAGCAAAGGGAAAGAGGTGCTTTGGAATTCTTAGCTACACTTCCATACTCTTTACCAGGTACAGTACTTGCAATCGGTGTCATTCTTGCATGGTCTGGAAAAGATCTTGAATATCAACTCTATATAACACACTATGGATTATCTTTCATTGCATATATCGCACGTTACTTGTCATTCTCATGAACGCAGCTTCCGCTGCCTTAAGACAGAGTACACCCATCCTTGGAAGAGCTTCACGTTCTTGCGGTGCTTCTCATACAGAATCACTCAAGGATATTACACTTCCACTCATCCGTCCTGCGATGTTATCAGGCTTTCTTCCTAATCTTCTTGCCAACAATGCGTGAATTAACAACAAGTTCACTCTTGTATGGACCATATACAAGAACTTTAGGGTGTAGCTATCTACATGTTACGTAGTGATGGATATATTACACAGGCTTCAGCACTTGCAACTCTAACAATCCTATTAATCGTTGTTGTGAACTGGATTATCAACTTTATTACTAAAGAAAGAAGGGCGTATAAATATGAATCAGATTGAATTAATTAATGTAAGAAAAAGATTATACGACAAAAACTTTAGGTACAGTCACAGCAGTGAAATAACTTTCAACCTAACAATCAAGAAGGAGAATGTTTCTCATTCTTAGGTCCTTCTGGATGTGGTAAGACAACAACATTACGTATGACTTGCAGGTTTGAAGATTTAAGCGAAGGTGAAATTCGTTTAGAGGGTAAGGTTGTATCTAACAAGGCGAAGAACTTATACGTTCCACCTGAACACCGTAACTTAGGAATGGTGTTCAGGCATTCGCTGTATGGCCACACTTAAACGTATTTGATAACGTTGCCTTCCATTACAAGTTCAAAAAGCGTCCAAAGGCAGAGATTGAAGAACGTGTCAATCTTGCGCTAAAAACAGACGAAACTTATTAGACCAAGCAAAGGTATTCCCATCTGATTTATCTGGTGGTGAACAGCAGAGAATTGCGTTAGCACGTTCTATTGTTGTTAACCTAGGTATCTTATTATTAGATGAACCTCTATCTAACCTTGATCCCAAAGTTAAGAGAGTATGCGTTTTGAAATCAAGCGTCTTCAAAAGGAATACAACTTCACTATCGTATTCGTAACGCATGACCAATCAGAAGCCTTAGCGTTATCGGATCGTCTACTTGCTTTATGAACAAGGGTGAAATCATCAAATCGGTACTCCACAAGAACTCTATAACAAGCCAGTAAATTTATTCGTACATAATTTCTTAGGTGAATCTAACTTTCACAAAGGTTGAGTATAGAGATGGCAAGGTATATGCTGATGGTGATACAACACAACCATTACCATGTGATATCAAACACATGGATAAAGCGGTGAAGCTTGCGACTAGACCAAGTGAGATTGAAATCAATCATGAGTCTGGTATCAAGACACAGATTACAAAGCGTATTATCTTATCTGAATATACAGAATACTATGTAAGTTTAGGTACACAGGAATTAAAGATTCAAGCACCACACCACCAAGTTTTGGCAGTGGGTGATGAATGTTATATCCGCTTAGTAAACCCTGTATATTATGATGCGGAAGAGCGTAATCTAACACACGCTGAATAAACATGAAAAAGGGTGAATTATCACTCCTTTTTGTTGTAGTTATCTACTGATATTTAATGCAAGTGCACCATAGATACCCGCTTTATTTCCAAGCTTTGCTTGGTGAATTTGTACACCATCAAAGCCTGGAATTACATATTTTTGATATGCTTTTTAATATTGTTAAATACATATTCTTGTTCGAGTATACCACCGCCAAGGATGAATAGTGGTACGTTATATACGTGTGTTAAAGAACACAAGTCAATCGCAATCTGTTCAATCCAAGCATCCAAAACAGCTTTGGTTTCTGGCTCATTCTAAGTGCTCAGAATAGGATTCTTCCATTTGTAATGCATGGATTAACTTGTTGTGCATTTTTGATAGAGTGCAGTTGTGGATGCTAGAGATTCGTAACTACCATCCATGGTTTTATTGACTGTTGTAGATTGCAATATCATACCGCCTAGCATGACACCTGCAGATTTACCTGCACCATAGTATGGCTGCCCATTTAGGTATACACCTCCACCAATGCCAGTGCCATAGGTTAAGCAGATGAAATCTTTGTAGCCTTTGCCTGCGCCGTGATTTTTCACCGCGAGCAGCGGCGTACACATCATTTTCAACTGTGACTTTAACGTTGAATTCTTTTTCGAATATCTTCTTTACTTGCATGCCTGTATAACCTGGCATGTTTTTCATTTGCATAGTGGATAGAGACCATCGTCGTTATTGACTTGTCCACAGTGCTATGCCAATACCATCACATGGCATGTATTGTTTGATGAATGCAATACAGCGGTCAATGACATCTTTTGCGCCTTGTTTGGCTCGTGTTGGCATTTCTGCTTCTTGGACAAGCACTTCATCTTCAAATATTCCAATCTTGATGTTTGTGCCACCAATATCTAGAGTAACAATCTTACGCATCAAGAGCCGCCTTAAACTTCTTTGTGATTTCAGAGTGGTCTAGTGATTGCGGAACCTACAACAACAGCGTGTACACCAATATCCATCGCATGACGACACTGTTCAGGTGTAGAGATATTTCCTTCCGCAATAACAGGTTTACCACACTGTTCTACAAGTGTCTTAATCATTCTGTATGGAGGTAGGCTGTAGCCCTTTGTGTACTCTGTATAACCTGCCATTGTTGTGCCAATTAAGTCAAAGCCAATTTCTGCTGCATGCATGCCTTCTTCAATGTTGGAACAATCGGCCATAAATAACTGATCTGGATATTTTTCACGTACGGCTTTGAAGAAGGTATCTAGGTCCTAATTGACCAGGACGTGTACGCTTTGTGGCATCCATTGCGATAACTTCAACAGCAATTTCTACTAACGCATCAACTTCTTTCATTGTTGGTGTGATGTATACATCTGGTGCATCCTCATAATCAATCTTAATAATACCGATCACTGGTAAATCTACTGTCTTTTTAATCTCAATGATATCTTCTACGCTATTTGCACGGATTCCTTTCGAACCGCCTAAATATGCCGCATAAGCCATTCTGGACATGATGTAACTGCTGTGTAATGGCTCGCTAGGGCAATGCTGGCAGAGACAATTAATTGTCCCTTAATTGCGTCTAAAAATTTGTTTATTTTTTCGTTCATATGCTTTTTACTCCTGTTAGTTTCATTGTATACACTTCAAAGAGTATTTGACAATCTGTTCTTTTTGGGGCATAACTAAAAAAACAAATACAAGGACGGAAAATTATGGAAACTAAAATTCAATATGGCTCCAGAGAGCTAAAGGTTTTAAAAACCTATGATACTGTCATTGTCGGTGGAGGTAGTGCAGGTAGTTCAGCAGGTTATACTTCAGCCAAGAATGGCTTTTCTACATTAATCATTGATAAGGCAATTCGTCTTGGTGGTAGTGCCACAAACGCACTTGTAACACCGATGATGCGCTCGTTTACAAATCATCATCAGAATTTCTACGATCTTGAAAATGAGATGAAGAAATATGGTGAAACACGTGACCAACACGGAACTGCCCAAAGATGGTTTTCTGCAGAAGCTATGGCAGATGCGTGGGAAAGTCTTTATACAAGCTGTGGTGGTGAATTACTCTATGATGCGTCTGTTTGTGATGTAATTCTAGAAGATCAGAAGATTAAGTATGTAATCGCTAATACGATTGAAGGCTTAGTTGCGATTGGTGGAAGACAATTCGTGGATGCCAGTGGTGATGCAGTGCTATCACGTTTGTCTGGTGTAGAAGTATTGTGTGGTGATGAAGAGGGGAATAACCAGATTACTTCACTACGTTTTGAAGTTGGTGGTATCGACATTGAAAAATATCGTGAATATGTATTCTCACTAGATGATACTTACAGTATTCATCGTATCAAGGGTGACCATTTTGAATCAGCGATGGTAGCTGGTAAGAACTTTGCGATGGAGCCACTATTCCGCAAGGGTGTAGAGGCAGGTATCCTGATTCCACAGGATCTACACTATTTCCAAAACTTCACAATTCCTGATAAGACAGGGTGTAATGTCATTTAACTGCCCTCACTTAGTGGATTTAAAGAACAATACACATGCGCTAGAGCGTTCCGCTGCTATCGTATATGGTCATCAGTGTATTCGTCGTCTGGTTCGTTTCTTGAAGGAAATGATGCCAGGCTTTGAAAAACTGTTATTTGGTACAAGTGGCGAATATGTTAGGTGTACGCGAATCATGGCAGATTGTTGGTAAACTTTTGATGCATGAGGAAGATTACCCAAGACAAGCAAGATACGAAGACGCGGTAGCCCGTGGTGACTGGTATATCGATGTCCATTCCGCAAATAAGAGTTTGGTACACAAGATTTCCTATCAACCAGGCGATTACTATGAAATTCCATATCGTGCAGATGGTTACCAAATGAAGTGGAAAACCTCGTTGTGGCAGGTAGATGTATCTCTACAACGTTCTTGATGCAGGCAAGTGTCAGAATTATTCCAACCTGCATTGATATGGGTGAAGCTGCAGGTATGGCAACAATACTAGCAAATCAAACAGATACCCCACTGAAATGCACTAAATGGCAAAGATATCGCAGAAAAGCTGGTGAATATCGTTAATTAAAATCAAGTACTCTATCGCTAGAGTACTTTTTTATGCAAAAGCAGAAAGCGTTTACAAATTTCAATTGCATTTCTTAAAAGTTAGGTGTATTTTAGAAGTACGATTTATTTCGGAGTCCGAATTAAAGGAGCTTGCATGGGGAAAACAGGGTTAAAAGACATTAAAAATCAGAATACTAATTTAATCATGCAACAGATCGTACAAGCAAGGAGTATCTCACGTATTGAACTTGCACAGGAAACGGGTTTATCACCAAGTACTGTTAGTTCAATTGTTGGAGATTTGCTAGGTAAAGGAATCATTGTAGAAACCGGCACACAGACGGTTGAAAAGGGTAGAAGCCGCAAAGACTTATCTATCGCTGCAGATTTTGGAAGTGTTGCAGTATTTGAAATCAGTCGCCGTTCTGTCTTCTTCTGTTTATTCGATATGTGTCTAGAAACGCTTGTCTCGACATGCATCACAAAACAAAGAGTAACAGGTAATGACTTGTTTGAATTATTGGTAGAAACTGTAAAGATTATGCAGATTAAAAACATTCTTGGTGATTGGTCTGTTGCTGCATGATGATATACAGCCAAGTGACTTGAAATACGATTTACGATACAGGATACGCCTCTGCGACTATTAGTTTACAGAGATGCACTCAGTAGCCAGTTACATATTCCAATCAGTGAAGAAACATGTAGTAGTTTTACAATCACAAATGCATTCAATGAAGAAACACTGCATGAAAAAGTAAACTGTGCACTGTGATGGTTGGTGAGAAAGTATTTACAACGATTACGATCGATGGACAAAAAGTTCCGCTACGCTCTGAATTCTGTAAAGAACTATCTATCAGAAAAATACAGGGCACAAAGGAAGTGAATCAGTTACTAAACATGTTATGTACGATGTTTGATATCGAAAAAGATCTTCATGATGGGTACGGACTTTCAGTTTCTATCAAAAACTCAAACTTCAAAATAAACATGTGGAACTGATACAGGTACACACAGAAGATACGGATGCTTTATCACCACTTATGGCTGAGAAAGTCAGAAATGAGTGTTATTTGTTTAGGGAACTAACGACAACAGTCGTGTTCATATAGGAAAGGGAATTTGAATATGCTTCAAAGGTATTTTAATTATTTTTAGCCTTCGTTATCATCGCAGCATTGATGATGACAAAAAGATTCCTACATTACTAGCGTTACCTTTAATGGCAGTTGTAATCTGCTTGATTGCTGGTGTTCCAGCAATTGGTGTAAACTGTGATGGTGTAGCAATCGGATGGTTGCAGGCAGTTCTAGAAGCTGGAACTGTTCGTATGGGCGCAGCTATCATGGCGGTTATTTTTCGGTTCATGGTTAGGTCAATTAATGAACAAGACAGGGTATTACAGAAAATATCATTAAGAAATCCGCCGAATTAGGGTGGCGATAAGCCATTAGTAGTAACACTGATTCTCTGTGTTGCGGTAGCATTACTCTTCACAACATTAAGTGGACTTGGCTCCATCATCATGGTTGGTTCTATCGTATTACCAATCTTGATTTCTATCAGTGTTCCCTGCTTTATCAGCAGCATCAATCTTCTTAATGTCATTCACAACAGGTTTTAACATTCAACATTGCTAACTGGAAGATGTTTGCGGGTATCTTCTCACTTGAAATCGATCAGATTCGTAACTTTGAGATTTACCTCATGGCAGCTACAGCAGTAGCTACGATTAATCTTGATCTTCCGTTGAATTTCAAGAAGAACGGTATCAAGTTTGCATTCTCAGCTCCAGCTAAGCAAGAAGCTAAGACAACACAACTAACTGGTGTTAGAGGTGGACTAGCAATGTTAACACCATTAATCCCAATCGTACTTGTTGCAGGTCTTAAGGTTCCAGTTTGCCCTGCATTCATGGTTGGTATTGCATGGGCATTACTATTCACATCAACATCTTTCGCAAAGGCAATGAACACACTTACAAAGACATGCTACGACGGTATCACAGATGCTGGTCCAGCAGTGATCTTGATGGTAGGTATCGGTATCCTTTACTTAGCAGTTACACACCCAATGGTAAAAGAAGTTCTCAATCCATTCTTATTAGCTGTAACTCCTAAGTCTAAGGTTGCATACATCCTATTCTTCTCACTACTTTAGCGCCTTTAGCACTTTACCGTGGACCAATGAACTTATTCGGTTTAGGTTCTGGTATCGCAGCGTTAATTATTGGTTTAGGAACATTATCTCCACTAGCAGTTATGGGTGCATTCTTATCTGCTGAACGTATCCAGGGTTGTGGTGACCCAACAAATACACAGAACGTTTGGACAGCAAACTTCTGTGAAGTAGATGTCAACAGCATTACACGTAAATTACTACCTTACCTATGGGTAATCGCAGTATTTGGTGTAGTATTATCAGCCGTATTATTTTTCAATTAAATAAAACTGAAGGGTGCTTATTCTTTAAGTACCCTCAGTTATTTAAAATGAGTACAAGTTTAACTTGTGTTGATTTTAGATAGTCATTTGAGGAGGGTATATGAAAGTTCGTATTGGTATTGACGTGGGTGGTACATTTACAGATGCGGTTGCAATTAACAACGAAACATATGAGTTGATTGGAACAGTTAAGATTCCTACAACACACTTTGCACCAGAGGGTGTAGCTGCAGGTATCGTTCAAGTATTACATAAGATTATGGAAGAATATAACATTCAACCAGATGATGTTGTATTTATTGCTCATGGTACAACCCAAGCAACAAACGCCTTACTAGAAGGAGACGTTGTTAAGGTAGGTGTTGTAACACTTGGTAAAGGTTTACAAGGTGCTAAATCAAAGAGTGATACAACAATCGATAATATTGAACTAGCAAAAGGAAAGTATCTCTACTCTGAAAATGAGTTTGTAGATACTTCTGATACATCAAAGATTGATGAGGCAATTCTTGCGGCAATCAAATCTCTACAAGAAAAGGGATGTAAGAGTATCGTAGCAGCTGAAGCATTCTCTGTTGATGATCCAACAAATGAAAATTTAGTCATTAAACATTGTACAGAGCAGAATGTTCCATCAACAGCTACAAACGATATCTCCAAGTTATATGGCTTAAAAGATTAGAACACGTACAGCAGTTGTAAACGCTAGTATCATGCCTAAGATGTTAGAGGCCGCAACAATGACAGATGAATCAATCAAGAAGGCAAAGTATCAAGAATCCCACTGATGGTTATGCGTTGTGATGGTGGTGTTATGACGGTTGAGGAAGTAAGAAATCGTCCTATCCTAACAATTCTATCTGGACCAGCAGCTGGTGTTGCGGGTGCTTTGATGTATGAAAAATTAACAGATGGTATCTTCTTTGAAGTCGGTGGCACATCAACAGATATTTCATGCGTAAAAGACGGTAAGGTTATGATCAAGTACGCTGAAGTTGGTGGACATAAGACATATTTAAACTCTCTTGATGTACGTACCGTAGGTATTGGTGGTGGATCTATGGTAGAGATTAAAGACGGCAAAGCCGTTAATATCGGTCCAAGATCTGCACATATCGCAAACTTAGAATATGAAGTATATACAGATCCAAGTTTAATTGTTGATCCTGTATTAAGACAATCCAACCAATGAATGGTGATCCCTGAGTATGCATACATTGAATGTAGTAATGGTACAAAGGTATCTCTAACAATGGCAGGTGCCGCAAACATTGCAGGTTATGTTCATCCAGAAGACTATGCATATGGTAGTGTAGAGGCTGCACGTAAAGCATGGCAACCCCTCGCAGATAACATGGGCTTATCTGTAGAGGAAACTGCGAAGAAGGTAATGGCATACGCAGCAGAAAAGAATGGTAAGGTAGTCAAAGATTTAATGCATGACTATCAGATGGATCCACGTACAACATTATTCGTTGGAGGTGGAGGAGGTGCAGCTAGCGTTGTACCACATCTAGCAGAAACAATGAACCATCAGTTCAAGATTGCAAAGAATGCACCAGTTATCTCAACAATTGGTGTCGCATTAGCGATGGTTCGTGATATGGTAGAACGTTCCGTATCCAATCCAACTGAAGAAGATATTATTAGTGTGCGTCGTGAAGCAGAACTCAAGGCAATTCAGAACGGTGCGTCACCAGATACAGTTGAAGTATCTGTTGAAGTAGATACACAACGTAATATCATTCGTGCAATCGCAGTATGGTGCCACAGAATTACGTAGTAAAGATCGTCTTAAGAAACAACTTACTAAAGAAGAGTTACTAGATACAGTTGCGCATAACTTAGATGTTGATAAATCAACATTAGAAATTTCTGCAGAAAATGGCAGTATGTACGCAGTCCAAGCAACGATTACAGAAAAGAAACTCTTTGGCATTGTTAAGAAGACAACAAAACCACTACGTTTAATTGATGATGAAGGTGTTATCCGTCTTCAGAAGAAGAATGCATGGTCACGTCAATCTTCAGCCGCAAGCTGGCAAGCAGATGTCGATTGGATGATTGAAGAACTAACAGAATATAACGATGGTGGCGCAAACCTACCAAACCTATATATCGTATTAGGTAAAACGTATCATTGACTTATCTGGTCTACAGAATGCAGAACAGATCAAGTCAATCGTGGTGTTGAATTAAGTGGTATCGCAGCAGACACAAAATTGATCGTCATTGCGACAAAGAGAGTTGATGGCTAATATGCCAGGATTTACATATCCTTTCCCAACCAAAGACCTTGCGTATCAAGAACTTACCTATGATTATTGTTACAACAAGATTAAGGAAGAAGATAAACAGCGCATTGTTGATGAGGCTTGGAAGAAGGGTGAGGAAACCGCAAAGGAAGTATTCGAAAAATTTAATGGTAGTTATGATTTTCGCAAAGATCTGCGCAGAATCAGGACTACAGTTAAATAACAAAGATACGGACTATGTTGTTGGTAACCAAAGATACTTTAGTGATTATGTATCTGGAACCAATCAAATCAACCTCTACTTAAAATCTATTGAAAAAGTGGGCAGAAGAAAATCAGTTATCTATGGACGACGCAATCAATCTTATTCTTAGCCATGAATATTTTCACTTCATGGAGATGAATGTGATAGGTCAACTCAGTAAATCCTATGAAAGGTACCGATGTTAGTGATTGGTAAAATTCAAACTAGGTAAAACAGGTATCCATGCATTATCCGAAATCGGAGCACATGGATTTGCCCATCAGTATTATCTCCTAGCAACTCAGTAGATACTAAAGGCAGGATTCAATCCTGCTTTTCTTATATTGTAATGCGAATAGGGGACTACTATACTGAATATAGACATTAGAGGTATTCAAATGGAAAACAAAGAAAAGAGTATGTTTCAAGAAGCTCGTATGAAGCTGAAACTAACACGAAATAGAGTTGCAGATTTATCAGATGGTTTCTTCAATGAGAGTCGTCTAGAAAAAGATTGAGACAGGGAAAGCTTGAAATTCGATCCTGAAGAAGTTGTAAAACTGTCAGAAATTTATAAGGATAAAAGAATTATGTAGTGCATTCTGTGCAACAGAATGTCCGGTTGATATCAAAGCGTGGAATGAAGATTGTAAAAGAGAAGAACTTATCTCAAATTGTATTAGAGATGCTTGCAACTCTACAATCTTTGGATGAAAAGAAAGCGCGCTTAATCGAAATGACAGTGGATGGAAAAATCGACGATAAGGAAATCCATGACTTTTAAGGTAATTCAAAATCAACTAAAACAAATGGAAGAAACAATCCACTCACTACAACTTTGGATTGAACATTACATTGATGAAGATTAACATTTCGTAAAAATCACTAAAAAGAAACGTAGTATTCGTAATATTCGCAAAAATGATAAATAGATATTACAGGGATATAATGCATGTGTAGAATAAAGGGGATGAAAAATGAACGTACAAAAAGAACCCACAGTTTCATCAGTTTAGTAGAATGAAGATTCATCAAGAGAATTTAAAGAATAATACTGTGATGAGTTATGTGATTGGAGTAGTTATTACACTTGTTATTGCGTGTGTTGGCTTCTACTTCTTCTTACCAGCAATCAACTCTTAAGAGTATTCAATTCTGGGCATTTCTACTAGGAGTTGGTGCAGTGTACCTGATAGTACAGGCATTAGTATTCTCTGCCCGCAAAAGAAAAAGGAGAATCTAAAGAGAATTGCACTTGTGGAATGTATTCTCTTTGTGTGCATGGTACTAGGTGGTGTCACGAGTATGCGCTTGTTCCATGCTAAGGAATATTCATCCATCTTAAAAAGTAGACGAAGGTAGTACAGAGGATATTCCATCTGTTAGTGGAACAAGTTCCATTGCGTTAATGGATACCGCAAGTGCTGAGAAGCTTGGTGATCGTAAGATTGGTTCCTTAAGTGATGTTGTTTCACAGTTCAATGTTGGTGAATACATGCAGATTGACTATCAAAATAGTCCAATTAAGGTAGCACCATTACAATATGATGGTTTCTTTAAATGGTTTGGAAACCATGAAAATGGAATTCAGGTTATGTAAAAAGTAAATCCAGTCACAATGGATGCGGAATATGTAGCGATGACAAACAAAATGAAGTATGTACCAAGTGCGTATCTCAATGAGAATCTAGAAAGACATATTCGTTTTGCATATCCAACAACTATGTTTACAAATCTTCACTTTGAAATTGATGAAGAGGGTAATCCTTGGTATATCGCTTCTACCTATACAAATAGTATTTCCCTATTTGGTGGTAGAAAAGATTACAGGTGCTATCTTGATCAATCCAATTGATGGCACAATGACAAAACTTGATGGAATGATATTCCTCGTTGGGCAGATATTATTTACCCGGGAAATTTAATTGTTGAGCAATATAATGACGCAGTAAAATTGCATCGTGGATTCTTGAATAGTATCTTTGGTCAGATTGATTGTAGACAAACAACAACTGTAGAAATTAAGAATGGTGATGGTGATAGTAGCTATCGTACAGACTATGGATATATCGCAAAAGATGGTGATATTTGGATTTATACAGGCGTAACTTCTGTAAATGGTGATTCCAGTAATATTGGATTTATCATGGCAAATGAACGTACATCAGAAACAAAATTTATCTTTAGCATCTGGTGCAGATGAAGGAAGTGCAATGCATTCGGCTGAAGGTGAAGTACAGGAGAAGGGTTATCACGCATCCTTCCCATCTTTGATCAATGTAGATGGAACACCAACATATATTATGGTATTAAAGGATGATAATGGTTTGGTGAAGATGTATGCTTGTGTCAATGTCGAACAATATAACATGGTTGTAACAGCGTATAACCAAAAGGACGCAATCGAACAGTATCGTCGTTTACTCAAGGGTGAAATCAGTACTGAACAAGCAAACCAAGAGAAAAACGAAAGCAGTAGATACTTCTAACTATAAAGAAAAGGATATTACAGTAGCTGAAACTTGAAAAGATTGATATTGGTGGAAATACATATCTTTATATCATTGATACAGATCAAAATATTTATAAGGCAAAGTACGCTGATGTAATTAAGATGATCACTGTAAATGTTGGTGATAAGATTACAATCAAGACAGACGGTACGTATTATTTATATGAGTAAGAGGGAGACCTCTTACTTTTTGTATGATCTAATTTGCATGCATGACTTTAAGATTTATTGACTTTGTAGTATTCTTTGAGTAATATTTTAGTAGAAATATCAATGAGGAAGTTATCATGATTGAGCTTAACTCGTTTTTCATTAAATTATACGGTTTGTATATTTTTGAGACGAGTTTTTCGTTGAGAGGGACTATGAAAAATCAAGAAGATATTGAACAATAATACTGCCGTCATTGATGATGACTGGTAACGAAGTAATTGTGATTGGAAAAGGAATTTGTTTTCAGCGTAGAGGCTGGAGATTCTATTAATAGTGCGTTAGTCGAGAAACAATTCTTTTTATCTTCTAATGATTTGAAATCTTAACCTACAGAAAGTATTGGTATCTTTGCCATTAAGTGAAAATCAATATTGTGGATAGAATTATCCAAAATATACGTTTGTCTTTGACAAAGAAATTTAGTGACATGTTATATGTTTCTTTGTGTGATCATATCCATTATGCTCTAAAGAATTATGCGGATGGAATCTCTGTGCGTAATGATTTATTAAATGAAATATCGCATTTTTATCCGGATGAGTACGAGCTTGAGGTACAAGGTGTTCAAATAATAAATGAAGAAACAGGGGTGGAATTACCGATTGATGAGGCTGGTTTTTATTGCAATGCATATCATCAATTCTGGAAACTGAAAAATGGAATAGGTACTGCAAATGTAGGAAGGTTACTATCATTATCGATGAAATCTTAAAAATCATATCGAACTATTTTCAACGTAGAGATTGATGAAAAGTCATTGGTATATTTTCAGACTTATTAGTCACTTAAAGTACTTTTGCAAGGAATATTGTTACACATCATGAAATTTGGAAGTGATGATAAGAATGAAGCATTGCTAAATATGTTAATGGAAGCATATAAAGACGCATACTTATGTGCGATAAATATTAAACAATTTATACATGTAAAATATGAAGTAGAAATAGGCAACGAAGAATTAACATATCTAATAATTCATATTCAAAGATCAATATCATGAAAGGGGATCAATATGAATGAGAATCAAAAAGTTAGCACAGTTTATTTTGGAAAAATGTTGAGGAAAGGAGAATGTAGAGTCTGCTACACACTGCATGACACGATTACGCTTAAAGTTAAAAAGATAATTCAAAAAGCGAATCGTACAAATCTAGAGAATCATTCAGGGTATTATTTCTACTCAGGTTGCTGAGGGAAAATTACAAGTGATAATTGGAACACAAGTAGGAGATGTTTACGAAGAGTTTGTTAAACTTGTACATGTGGTAGAGGAAACTCCAAAAGAAGAAACAAAAGATAAAAATGTTCTAAATCGTTTTGCGGCATTAATTACAAAAATTGTAGTTCCATCGTTAGAGTTTTATGTGCTTGTGGAATTATAGCAGGGTGTTAATTCAATTCTGTTATCAACAGGAGTAATTACAAGTGGTGATGGAACAAACATTTTATTATCTAACTTAGGTAATGCATGCTTTAACCTTCTTCCCGGTTATTTTAGGGTTATACAAGTGCAACTGCATTTGGTATGGACCCATTTATCGGTATGATCCTAGGTGCATCTATGATTTATCCAGGTATGGCTCAGTCGATTAATCAGGTGACCCATCATTTACACTATTTGCAGGTACGCCTATAGAAATGCCGGTATTTAAAACTTTCTTAGGCATTCCAATTATCTTCCCTGCAACAGGATATACATCAACAGTTATTCCTATTATGATGGTTAACTTCTTGGCCTCTAAGATTGAAAAAGAGTTTTTAAAAGGAAGTATTGCCACGCGTAACAAGACAATTTATGGTTCCGTTTCTTTACAATTCTATTTGCTGAATTGTAGGTGTATTATTAGTTGGACCTATCTCGATGATTATCCAAAAACTTATTGCAAGCAGGATTAAATAGTTTGATTTCAACATCTAAGATTTTGGCATTTGCAGTGATTACATTAATTTATCAACCACTGGTTATTTTTGGTTACATTGGCTATTAATTACTTTGGGAATTATGGAGTATGGGTCATTGGGAAATTCACTCATTGTAGCTTCAATCTTTCCTGCAAGCTTTTGCACATATGGCAGCTTGTTTTGCGGTATTCCTAAAGAGTAAAGATAATAAGACAAAGAATATTGCTTTCCCTGCATTCTTGAGTGCATGTTTCTGCATTATTGAGCCTTCGATTTATGGTGTTACTTTACCAGTTAAGAAACGCTTTGGCTTCTGTATGATTGGTGGATTAGTTGGTGGATTTAATCTTAGCTTTATCTAACTCACCCAATGTATGCGATTAGTATGGGTGTAACAGGTGTTATGTCATTTATTAATCCAAATGTCCCAGGTATCGGTGGACTGGTTTGAGCAGTCATTGCATGTATTGCTGCAATGTTAGTAACATTTACTCTTACATTTGTTACATTTCAAGAAACAAAGGAAGTGAAATAAATGAGTTTTTCCCAAAGAGATAGAAATATTTGGATTACTTTTTGGGATTGTGCTTTATGGTGACGCAATGGGTATGCCATCTGAAATGATGTGCCGAAAGATATTGGATGAAACATTCCCTGATGGTATCCATGCATTATTACCATCTTCAAAGAATGATTTCTTCAAGCGGAAATTTAAAGCAGGTGAGGGTGACAGATGATACTGTGAATACCTTGCTGGTATGTGATTCAATCATTGAAGATGGAAAATTTGATACGGAATCATACCTTCGTAAATTATTACGATGGGCAGATGAAAAATCCGAGAAAGAATGCTAGTCAAATTGGACCATCTACTTCAAAAGGCTTTAGATTTATTACGTGCTGGTAAAAAGTTATGTAGAGTCGGAAAATATGGAACCACGAATGGTTCTGCTATGAAAGTTAGCCCGCTTGGGATTCTGCATGATTATCATGATATCCAAGGCTTTAGTAGATGATGTTTGTAAACTATGTCTTCCAACGCACAATACAAGTATTGCAATCGCAGGAGCGAGTGTTATCGCAACTCTATCTAGCTACGCGTTTACGACATGAATATGATGAAGAAAAAAATTTGGACACTAACGAAACTTGCAATTGAAGAGGGTATGAAACATGGAAACCAACTTCCTTCAGCGTCGCTATCAAAGAGAATTGATTTAATTCGACAGGATATTACGACATTATCTGAAAAAGAAGTTCTTGAGAAACTTGAGATAGTATACGGTGTTGGTTTTGAGACTATTGAAATACTTCCGGCTGTACTTGCGATGATTATCTTAAGTAAAGGGAATCCAATGAAGTCTGCTCAATTATCAGCTAATATAGCGGTGATAGCGATACGATTGGTGCTATATCTACTGCTATCTGTGGTGCATTTTTATCCAGAATTTAATACTCTGAATATAAAACTCATCGAGGAAGTCAATGGTATCAATTTTAAAAAGTATGTAGACGGATTAGAAAAGATATTCAAATAAACTAAAAAGGACTCCAATATGATATTGAAGTCCTTTTTAATGGTGCGGATAACAGGAATCGAACCTGCACTCCGAAGGAACTAGATCCCTAAATCTAGCGCGTCTGCCAGTTCCGCCATATCCGCGTGCTAGATAATAATAGCAGAATAGTAAGACGATGAAAAGCATAAAATGATTAATTCGTTCATTGTGCATTAATTAACAGGTTCACATAGTACGGAAATTGCTTTTCCCACCATGGCCAATCGTGGCTAACGTCGAATCCCCAGTACTCGACATGAGCAGGGATATTCTTGTATCTGAGTAGTTCTTCTAAGCGATGCGTATCCTCTAACATTGGATGTTCCCAAGCACCCTGTCCACAACAGATGTATATCTGTTTCTGACGGTATTTTTCAACGTATGGATGTTCATAGTGCATACCGTTAATAAAGTCATTTGGGGAGTTTTGGTAGATGATTTCATTGCTGTAGGAGCCAAAGAATGGGTAGGTACTATATACACCAGATAAGCAAATACATCCTGCAAATAAGTCTGGCATACGGAACAAGATATTTAATGCGTGGTAAGCACCTAGTGAGCATCCTGTTGTATAGATTTTACTTTCTCTTTGGTAATGGTATAAATCACGGAACAATGGTAATAGTTCTTGGTGAATGTAGTTGAAATATGATTCATGAGCACTAATACGGTCATGAATATTCTTCCATTCTGCAGACCAGGACTCTCCATCGATGGAGTCACAACATAATACCATGACTTTTCCTTGATCAATTTGATAGGAAATGGATTGAATTAAGTTACGGTTTTCGTAGTCATAGAATCTTCCATCTTGTGATGGAAAGGCAAGTAATACAATGCCTGCATGACCAAAAACCTTGAATTCCATATCTCGATTTAAATAATTACTATAGCTCTTGTGGTAGTTTATCTGCATGTGGCTTCACTTCCTTTTCCGTCACAAAATCAACAAACTCATGTAGTTCTTTCATTGTTTTAAAGCGGGCAGCATAAAATTCATTACCCATAGCCGCATCTAATACCTGTGGCATTCTTTCATGCATGACGATGCTTGCGCCAAAGCGTTGAAAGATTTCCAGGCCAGAATGTGCGTAGTGGCTACCATCACGTTTACCTACGTGTACACAGTGATAGATAGGGTGTGGGGATACTATATTTTGTACATGCATGCACATCTTTGCATAGATCATGTAGATGTTTATGTCTTGCGAGTAGTTAATCATGTCTGTCATATATCCACCTGGTGGACGCATGTTTACTTCTAGACCGATTAAATCACCTTTCTTACCAAGTCCTTCCTTATCTTCAGTCATACGGAAGTACTCTGTATGAAAGAAACGTGAACGAAGATCAAAGGCGTGAATGAGTTTTTCACCCATTTGGTTTAGGTCTTTTGGCATGTCAATTTCATTCCAGAAGATACAGTCTGTCTTTTCATTTACAATCTCCATAACTGGGTTTGGGAATACGTGGCATGTACGATAAACAATCTTGTTGTTTTCATCTACGATGCCATCAAATGACAGGATGTATCCTGGGATATATTCTTCCATAATATATTCATGTGGAAGTTGAATTTTATAGAAGTCTTCTAGTTCACCATCATTACGGATTTTCCAAGTAGCACTTGAACCTACACCATTGTTAGGTTTTACAACAACTGGATAGCCTACTTTAGAGATGAACTCCCTACCTGCTTCTAAAGTAGAGACAATATGATAACGAGCAGTAGGTACATTTTGCTTTATGATAATATGCTTTCATTTCAGACTTTAGCTTATAGTGCATGACATCATCAGCTTTATCACCGGTGGTAATATTAAAGTCCTGACGAAGTTTTGCGTCTTGAAATAACCAATACTCATTATTGGACTCTAACCAGTCAATCTTGCCATAACGATGTGCAAACCATGCGACCGCACGATATACTTCATCATAATTCTCAAGTGAACTTACTTGATAGTAATCATCAAAAAGCCGACTTTTGAACATCACTTAAAGAGTTATAATTTCGCATCACTGATTGCGAGAGAGCGACCACCCTAACTGTTTCCATGCAGTGGGGAATTGATAATATGTCTTAGGGAAAATAGGGGAAATAAAGATAAAGTTTTTTTGCATAATATTCACCTGCTTCGTGATGATTTTAGCATATTTTAGAGTATAAAGATGAAGAAGGCACATACTTTTTCGCTAGAAAGTTTATAATAATAACAGGAGGTATTTATAAATGGGCGAATTATTACTGCAATTACGAAAAGATAATATGAAGGCAATGAAGGAACACGACACTCTAACCAAGGGTGTATTGAGTCTTGTGATTTCCGCAATTACACTTGCGGAGAAGGAAGCTGGTCATACGTTAGAGAAGAATGATGAACTAGCGTATATTCAGCGTGAAATTAAACAAACAAACGAGACAATTGAGAGTATTCCTGAAAATCGTACAGATTTAAAGGAAGAAGCACAAAAGAAGTTGACACTCCTTTCTTCTTACTTACCAAAGCAGTTATCAGAAGAAGAGATTCATCAAATTATCGAGCAAATCTTACAAGAGAAGGGATTAGAGCCTCTCAAAGCGTAATCAAGGTCCTGTGATGAGAGAGATTCTTGATAAGTATAAGGGTCAAACAGACGGTAAGACTGTTAACCGTATTCTTGGCACAATCTTGCATTAAAAAACAAGTAACTTTCGTTACTTGCGATTATTTGGATCAAAATTTGTAATTTGTCGAACAACTTCGGCAGCTAATGTAATACCTGCAACAGGTGGTACGAAGGCAGTGGAACCTGGGATACTCCATTTCACTGCTTTTTCTTGTTCCTCATCGGAATATTCAATTGGTTTGATAGGGTGCTTCTATTGAACAACAAACTTGTAAGTCTTTGATGTTACGAGCACGTAATTCATGACGCATGACTTTTGCGAGTGGGTCATTTTTTGTGTCATAGATATCCATGACACGAACCTTCGTTGGATCGAAGCGATTGCCACAACCCATTGCAGAGATGATAGGGAACACCTAAATCTTTCGCTGTGACGATTAAATCAATCTTAGCGGTAACATTATCGATAGCATCGATAATGTAGTCGTATTTGCTAAAGTCAAACTGATTTTTTGGTTTCTGGTAAAATAGAAGATTGGTAGAGCATTTACGATTGTATCTGGACTAATAGTATGGATGCGCTCTTTCATCACATCCACTTTGTATTGGTCGATGGTAGCGTCGGTTGCGATAAGTTGTCGGTTGATATTGGTAAGTGAAACTGTATCATGGTCAACAATATCGATTTTACCAATCCCACTGCGTGCTAAAGCCTCGATGGCATATCCACCAACTCCACCAACGCCGAAGACAATTACATGTGCTTGTTGATTTTATGTAGTGCGTCTCTTCCGATGACGCGTTGTGTTCTAGAAAAACGATTGATCATAGGTTGGTATATACAAATTAAGCTCATCCAGCTAAACAAAATCTGTATACATCTCCTTTCTTACCCAGATTAGTATCGGTCTGGGAAACCGTGTAGAATTGAGATCGTGAATGCGTACTAGAATCTTATAGGTTTGTAGCTTTGACTACGTGAGGTATTATCTGACCGCTTCGTTGTATAGAAATTGTTATTAGTTAGATGAGCCCTTCTTTTATTGAAGTGAGTTCACATTTCGCACCATATTCTTTGATACTTCAGAAACGGTGATACTGGTATTCATCACATATTAATTTTGAAAGGAGTCATTTACATGATCAACATTGGTATCGATGTCGGTAAGTTCAAGCACTGTGCTACAGTACTCGACGATTCTACCGGCGAAGTTCTCATCAAACCCTTCTTTCTCACAAACAATCGAAAAGGATTTGATCTACTCTATTCTAAAACGAAACAATTTATTCACAGAAAACATTCTGTAGGTATGGAAGATACTGGTCATTATATGATCAATCTTACAAATTACCTACTCGACAAGAAGTTTACTGTCAAATACATCAATCCGAGGGCTACCTGCCTTCGTCGTAAGGGACTTGGTATATCTGCCAAGAACGATAGAAAAGATGCGCTTCTAATAGCAGAAATGTTAAGTGAGAAGAGATTCTGGCGTTCCATTTCTGTACGTTCTATTGAAAATAGTAAATTCCGTGATATCACTCGTCTTTATCATCAACTCCAAGAACAGCAGAATCAAGATATGAATCGGCTGCAGAGAGCACTAGATATCGTATTTCCGAAGTAAATTCACTTTCATGGACACGCTATTCAAAAAGCGTATATGAAATTCCTATCAACTTATCCTAGCGCTTCATCAATTGCCTTAGAAGATATTCGTATTCTTCGCAAGTCACTCAAAACAGAAGGAAGAGGCAGACAATGTAAAGTGACCGCAGAAGAAATCAGAGAGCTTGCCAAGAATTCTGTTGGCGAAGATAACATCTCCATTGATTTGGAAGTAACATCTATCATCGCTATCATCAATACCAGAGAAGAGCAGATTCGTATGTTGGAAAAGAAAATAGAAGAATTCAGTCACAAGCTAAACTCTCCTATCATTTCCATCCCTGGCATTTCTCATATTTCAGGAATGACGATTCTTGCGGAAATCGGAGATATCAATCAATTTCAGAACACGGGAAATTTGATATCTTTTGCAGGAATGGATCCGCTTGTATACCAGTCCGGCAAATATGACGCTGCACATATGCCTATATCCAAGCACGGTTCAAGATATATGCGCAAGGCATTGTATCAAGCCGTATTCACTGTCTGTAAATATTCTCCGACCTTCCATGACTATTATACTAAAAAACGTAATCAAGGAAAATCTCACAGATGTGCCCAAGGCCATTGTGCACGAAAACTTCTCCGTGTGATATACAAACTTCTTAGTACAAACTCTCCCTATGATCAAAATCATATTCAATAATTGATTTATCAACCTACAATAATCATTCACATAGTCAAGGCTACAAATGTAGTTGTTTTTAACTGTACTCTATTCACGATTTCAAAGATCTTTTTGAGATTCATCTGGATTTTTTTAAATCTCAATATTTTTTAAAATTTTCACTTGATTTTCTTATGGTTAAATACCTCGCAGTTTATTGTAGCGTAAATTTATATGGATGGAACGAATCTGCAGTGATTTATAAATTGGTGTAAAAATAGTTGCGAGGTAAAAATATGGCAAAAAGAAGTGAAAACAAATGCGATGCGCCTTTTGGATGCGGAAGGAATTATGTATCAGGAACATAGCTATGATGTAAGTGATGGTTTGTTGGATGGTGTTTCGGTTGCCCAAAAATGTGGAGAAGATCCAGAACAGGTTTTCAAGACACTAGTGACGAAGGGTGATGATGGCAATCATTATGTATTTGTGATTCCAGTAAAAGAGAAGCTGGATTTAAAAGCTTGTGCGCGTGCGGTTGGTGTAAAGAGTGTAGCGATGTTACCGCAGAAGGAACTATTAAAGACAACGGGTTATGTTCATGGTGGTTGTTCACCAATTGGAATGAAGAAATTATTTGTGACTGTTTATGATGAAACAGTCGTATTATTTGATACGATTCTAGTGTCAGGTGGTAAGATAGGGACACAGATTGAGATTGCCCCGGATGATATTATCAAGATAACAGAGGGTAAGGTTGCAGGGTTAATACAGTAAAGAAACAGCGGAGAACTTATTTGGTTTTCCGCTGTTTTATCAGATATGTGATTAGAAATCCAAAACCAAATCCGCACATATCGATGAGACAGTCACGTAGTTCGGCTGATCTTCCGGGTGTAAAGTATTGTATTCCTTCATCAATCATTGGTACAAGTATCATCCAGAGGATGATGACTAGCTTTTGTTGGCGCTCTTCGATGGTATGAGAACTAACAGTTGATACCAAAATACCGAGTAGAGCGTATTCGCTGAAGTGGGCAAATTTACGAATTAGCGTATGGAAAAGTTTGAATGGCATGAAATGGAGAAATTGTAAGGAATCATAAATACGATAGCTTAAAGTTTGACTCAGATTTGCGGAGACTTTTCCTGTTTGTGCTGAGTTATAAAATATCCAAAGTGTGTATGCGATTACGATAGTCCATAGGATTATCTTTTTTATACGTTTATCCGTCATTAGTCATTCTCCATAATGTATTTCCTATGATATAATACCTTCCATGAATAAGAAAAGTGTAATCAATTTTTTGATGGTTTTAGCTGGAACGTTCTTATTGTCTATGTCAGTAGAATTTTTTTATTTTACCGTACAATATTCTTTCCGGTGGCGTCGCTGGTCTTGCGGTTGCCTTTTGAACCATTCTTCCATATAGATAAGACCTTGTTTGCGAACTCTGCGGGTGATTGGCTTCCCTAATCTTAGGAGCAGTTATCCTGGTAAGGAATTTGCCTTAACAACGATGTTATCTTCACTTGCCTATCCAGTATTTAACAACTTACTGATAAGAGTTCCAAATCCAATCACTGTTGATCCAATTTTGGCGGCTTTATATGCAGGACTTCTTGGTGGTACTGGTATTGGTATTGTGATGAGAGCGGGGTCGAGTACAGGTGGTATGGATATACCTGCTTTGATTTTACATAAGTTTACAGGTGTACAAATTTCAGTTTTGGTTATTATTATTGATACTTTAACGGTTGGATTAGGGATTGCGGCGTATGGTATTAATTCTGCATTACTTGGTCTTGTGTCCGTGTTTGCGTCTGGCTTTTGCGATTGAAAGGTGCTGAGTGCTGGACAAGGTGCTAATGCCAAGTCTGTACATATTATTTCTAGTCATTGGGAAGAGTTACGGGATGCAATCTATCAGGAGCTCAATCGTGGTGTTACGATTTTAGATGGTCGTGGTGGATTTAACAGTGAAACAAAGAATGTTGTGTTGGTTGTTGTATCAACACGTCAATATGCAAGCTTGATTTCATTAATTAATCGAATTGATCCAAAAGCGTTCGTAATTACAAACGACGCGTCTGATATGCATGGTGAAGGTTTCACCTACGCTTCATCCAATATTTAACAGAATGTGATAAAATTATTGCGCAGTATTTCACAAGTAAGGAGGTACCCTTATGATTCAATGCACCCATGTTTACAAACGATATAAAAAAATGGTACAAATGCACTGTATGATATAAATTTATCAGTTGATCAGGGCGAATTTGTTTACGTCATTGGGCCAACTGGTTCTGGTAAGTCTACTTTGATTAAGTTGATGGATGCGGAAGAAATGTGTACAAAAGGCAATGTCAAAGTTGTCGGTATTGATGTTGGTGAACTATCCAAACGTCAGATTCCTATCTATCGCCGTAATATCGGTGTTGTATTCCAGGATTATAAATTATTGCCACATTTGACAGTGTTTGAGAATATCGCATATGCCCTTGAGGTTATCGGTATGAAGAAGGCACAGATTCGTAAGCGTACGATTGAAGTGATGAAGGTCGTTGGATTAAGTGAGAAAGGCAATTCTTTCCCAAAGGAATTATCTGGTGGACAGCAACAGCGTGTAGCGATTGCGCGTGCAATTGCCAACCGTCCTAAGGTACTGATTGCGGATGAGCCTACTGGTAACTTAGATCCAGCAAAATCAGATGAAATCATGGACTTACTACAGGAAATTAATCAGCGCTATGGTACAACAGTTGTCATGGTTACTCATGATATTACGCTTGTAAACAAGTATCGTAAGCGTACGATTGTTTTGGAACAAGGACACATTGTGGCTGACCGTTCCGAAGGAGGTTATGTTCGTCATGATTAGACCAATTCGTGAAGGAATTCGTGGTGTTGGTAGACACTGGGCAATGTCTCTTTCGAGTGCAATTGCAGTAACAGTTACACTAATGATTATTAGTTTGTTCTTGGTATTAAGTTATCACTTAGAACAATTTACACGTTCAGTAGAGTCTTCTGTCGAAATCTCTGTTATGGTGGCATATGATGCGGAATCTGCGTCTAGCTTAAAGCAGATTGAAACAGCAATCTCTGCCATCGATGGTGTTGAAAGAGTATCCTATTCTTCAAAAAGATGATGAGTTGAAATATTACATCAATAGTTTTGAGGATGAGCGTACAAGAGCGGTATTTGAGCCATTTAAGGCAGATAACCCTATGCATGACGCCTACTACGTAGAAACAAAGAATGGTGCAAATCTTGAAAAAGATTGCTAAGGAAATCGAAAAGATTACTGGGGTTGATAGAGTTAACTATGGTGGACAAAGTACACTGAATATGGTTGATGCGATGTCATCCATTCGCCGCTTTGGTGGTATCCTAGTCGCTGCGTTAACGCTACTTGCAATCTTCTTAATTCAAAATACTATCAAACTTACAATTTATGCACGTAAAGATGAAATTACGATCATGAAACATGTAGGTGCGACAAATGGATTTATTCGTGCTCCTTTTCCTTTGGGAAGGTATTATTACAGGTATTCTAGGTGCAATCATTCCGATTGGCCCTAACGGTTTAGGGGTTACATCGTGATATTCGAAAAAGACGTCTGGTGTATTAATCTCTAATATGTTCCGTTTAGAGAAAGCATTCCCATTCTTATACTATGTTTCAGGTATCTTATTATTAGTTGGTATTCTTGTTGGTCTTTTCGGAAGCTGGCTCTCCGTTACGAAGTATTTGAGGGATAAGCGATGAAAAAACTAGCGAAGATTTGTTTGTGTCTATTAATGGCAATGATTATGGTTGGAAACCAATCTAGTACCGTTATTGCGGATGAAGATTATTCCAACTCTGAATATTGGTTGAATCGCTGTACAAACTACGGTAAAGATGACGCCAGTGCATGCGAGGCATATAAGGCTTACTTAGAGTCTCAGAATGCAGAAATGAGTCAACAGATTGAGGCTTGGAAGGCACAAAAGGCTGATATGGAGCCAATATTACAAAGTATGCGGCGAAGATTTTCAGAGTATCAGATTCAAATCGATACAAAGCAAGCTGAAATTACGCAGAAAGAAGCTGAAATTGACGCAAAGCAAAAAGAAATTGACTATAAGCAAGCAGAGATTGAACAAAACCAACAAACAGCAGACAAACTACAAGATAAAGTAAAGACACGTATGGTGTTAAATCAACCTACGATGCGTACAAATCAATATATTGATATTTTGATGGGTGCGAATAACTTTACAGATTTTATCCGTATTACGAATGGTTTAAGTACAATTTCTCAATATGATAAGAAGACTTTGAATGAACTTGTTCAGATTATCGCAACATTAAATAAACAAAAAGAAGAGCTTGTTGTTGCGAAGAATGAACTTGAAATTCAAAAACAGGAGAAGCAAGCACAACAAAAGGAACTAATCACATTACAGACTTATGTTCAGATTGCCCAAGAGCAGCGCAGAAGACTGCTGCTGCACTTCGTGGGTCTATCGAGACTAAGAACTCTGATATTGCACAAAACAATGCATTAATGGCAGGTATCACTGCTCAAATTGAGGCGATTCCAACAACAAATGGTTGGACTTATCCAGTTGATGGCGCTTGGCGTAGTGCTGGTACCTGGTCTTACCCAGATGGTAGTATTCACTTGGGATATGACTTTGTGGCTGGTTATGGTGCGACAATCCGTGCAGTAGCCAATGGTGTCGTACTCAGAGGTGTTAATGGCTGTCCAACAGTAGGTTACTTGGGTGATAGTTGTGGCTATCAGTTTGGGGGTGCTTCCTATTCTGGTAACCAGGTTATCTTACTTGTAACAGTAAATGGTAGCTTGTATGGTGTGGATTATTTCCATATGACATTAAATACACCAGCAGCGACAGGTACGATTGTAAATGCAGGCGATGTCATTGGACAGGTAGGTTCTTCTGGTAACACAACAGGACCACATTGTCACGTGGAAATCTTCTACCTAGGAGACGCATCTAACTTTGCGTATTACGCAGCCAACTGGAATGGTGACGTAAGCTTTGGTGCAGGTTGGACTGGTGGAAGATACGGTTTATATGGCAGACGTTGCAGTGATGGCGTTGGTGCTCCATGTCGTATTCAACCAGAAGAAGTATTTGGTTATTAAAAATATCATCAAAGAGTCTCTTCTAAAATAGAGACTCTTTTTAGAAAGATAGAGGCAGTAAAATGGACGAAAATAAAGAAGAATTACAGAACGATGAAAAGGTATATAGTATTCCTTTCCGTCGTCATTTATGGCCAGAAGAAGTGGCTTTAAAACAAGAACAGAAGAAGGTAAAAGCGTCTACGTATTCTCTTAGTAGCGTTTGTGGTGGTTGCCTTAGTTGGTGGTTGGTTACTTGGTTCCGTATTACCATTATCTTCCTTGGCTCCTACACGAAAGAATGTTATAAATAATCTTCCTTTAAATTCTGATGAGAAAATCAACGGAGTTTTACAGGTGATGGAGAATGATTGGTTTTTGCGGATCAGGTAGAAAAATATCAATACACAATTAACAGACCAGGCTCTAAAGGGTATTACAACCAATGAGATTGATAAGCATACGGAGTACATGACTGCGGATGAGATGAAGAAGTTTACAGATTCTATCAACCGTAATTATGTAGGGATAGGTGTGCAGTTCTTGCAAGCCAACGGCATTAATATCATTGAGCGTGTCTTCCGTAATTCACCAGCAGATAAAGCAGGTGTAAAAGCTGGAGATATCATGAATAAAGTCAATGGAGAATCACTGGCTGGTAAGACAACCGAAGAAATAAAGAATTTAGTTCAAGGTGATAGTGGTACGGATGTGACAATTGAATTTATCCGTCAGGAACAACCTCTCGAGATTACAATCACACGTGCAGCTGTCAGTGCAACTGCATTTGGTGAGATTCTCAGTGATAATACTGGTTACTTACAGATTTATCAGTTTGGCGAAAATACAACCAATGAAGTAAAGGCATATCTCGATGATTTTAAGAATGCGAATGTATCAAATATCGTGATTGATTTACGTGATAATGGTGGCGGTTATCTAACTGCACTACAGGGTATTGCGTCATACTTCTTGCCAAAGGATACACTTGCGATGAAGCAGGTTTATGCGGATGGTACAACAGAAGAAATCCGTACAACGGATGGTATGTATGACAATATTAAGAAGATAGCTATCTTAGTGAATAAGAATACCGCAAGTGCTTCTGAAGTACTAACAATGGCACTCAAGGAACAACACAAAGATGTAACCGTACTTGGTGTTACAACCTACGGTAAGGGTACAGTCCAAGTATCACGCGTATTTAAGGATGGATCAGCCCTCAAGTACACAACATCCAAGTGGACATCTCCAAATGATGTTTGGGTGAATGGTGTTGGTATTACACCAGATATCGAAGTGAAGTTACATGAAGTGATGTACACTACACTACCAAAGATGAATGATACGGATCGCTACGCATATGATAGTGTTGGTGAACCTGTGAAATTCGCCCAACTATGTTTGGATTATCTAGGGTATAACGTTGGTCGTACAGATGGATATTTCTCTTCTCAAACAGAAGAGGCATTACGTCAGTTTGAAACAGATAAAGGTATTACAGCAGATGGTGTATTAGATAAAGAAACATTTGGTGTACTCTATAGTGCTGTCGTATTAGATTGGAATACAACAAAGATACATGACGTTCAACTACAGAAAGCACAGGAAGTCCTAAATGGATGAGCGTAAGTTTGAACTCGTATCACCATTTAAGCCTACGGGAGACCAACCAAAGGCGATTGCGGAACTGGTTGCTGGCCTGCATGCAGGTAAGAAAGAACAGGTTCTAGAGGGTGCTACTGGTACTGGTAAAACATTTACCATGGCGAATATTATCGCCCAGATGAATCGTCCAACACTTGTGTTTTCACACAATAAAACATTGGCAGGACAGTTATATTCAGAGTTTAAAGAATTGTTTCCACACAATCGTGTAGAGTTCTTCGTATCAAACTTCGATTACTATCAACCGGAGGCGTACATGCCTAAGAGTGATATGTATATTGAAAAGACAGCTGCGATTAATGAAGAGTTGGATATGTTCCGTGAGTCTACTTTGAATTCTCTTCTTGAAAGAAGAGATACAATTGTCGTCGCATCTGTTGCATGTATCTATGCGGCTAGTGACCCTGTTGAGTATAAGAATATGTTCTATACAATACGTGTAGGGGAAAGCATTGATCGTAATGATTTGATGCGTCGTTTGATTGAACTACAGTACTCACGTAATGACGTTGATCAAACAAGAGGTACGATACGTGTACGTGGAGATATTATTGATTTAACACCATCTTATACAAATGAATTTAATATTCGTATTGAGATGTTTGGAGATGAGATTGAACGTATTACAGAGATTGACCCTTTAACTGGAAAGACCATGAATGCATACCAGTTCTATAATATCTTCCCGGCGAGTGGTTATGCTCGCTCAAAGGAAACGATGTTAAGAGCGTGTGATGCGATTGAAGCAGAACTTGAAGATCGACTCGAGTATTTCCGTCAAAAGGGAAAACCACTCGAAGCAGAGCGCTTAGAACAGCGTACACGTTTTGATTTAGAAGCCTTAAGAGAGAATGGATACTGCTCTGGTATTGAAAACTATTCTATGCATATCGATGGTAGAAAAGTAGGACAGCGTCCATGGAATCTCTTTGATTATTTCCCTAAAGATTTCTTATTGTTTGTGGATGAATCACATGTATCCTTACCACAGGTAAGAGGTATGTATAACGGTGATCGTCAACGTAAAGAAGTATTGGTGGAATATGGCTTCCGTTTACCATCAGCACTGGAAAAATCGTCCAATGAAATTTGATGAATTCCAGTCGATGATGAACTCAAGTTGTATACTGCTCTGCAACACCTGGCGACTTTGAATTAGAAGCTGTGGATCATCATGTAATAGAACAGATTATTCGTCCTACAGGGATTACTCGATCCAAAGATTACTGTCAAACCAACTAAGGGACAGATTGATGATATCTGTGAAGCGCTTGATGCAAGACTTAAACGCAATGAACGTGTGTTAATTACAACATTAACCGTACGTATGGCAGAAGATTTAACAGTATACCTCAAAGAACGTGGTTATAAGATTGCACATTTACACCATGAGACAAAGACGTTAGAACGTACGGAAGTCATTCGTGATTTACGTTTGGGAAAGGTTGATACGATTGTGGGTATTAACTTGCTGCGTGAAGGTTTGGATATTCCAGAAGTATCTCTGGTATGTATCTTAGATGCGGACAAGGAAGGTTTCTTACGTAGCCATCGTTCATTAATACAGACGATAGGACGTGCTGCACGTAATGCGAATGGTGAAGTATACATGTACGCAGATGTTATGACAGATTCCATGCGTTACGCAATCAATGAAACAGAACGTCGTCGTAAGATTCAGGAAGCGTACAATGCAGAACATGGCATCATCCCTACAACTGTTAAGAAGAATGTTGAAGAGGCAATTCGTGGTAAAGAGACCAAAGAAATGGCTGCGAAATACATGCAGAAGAAAGCGAAACTTTCTCAGAAAGATAAGGCAAAACTTATCGCAGATATGGAAGTTGAAATGCGTGAGGCAGCCGCAAGTCTAAACTTTGAAAGAGCAGCTGAACTTCGTGATATTCTCTTTGAATTAAAATCAGAGTAAATTATGAAAACAGATACTATGCAAGATGAACCAAAACTGATTTTGACATATCCACATAAGACGATACTAAATTGGATAGCCTTTGTGACAATCATATCGTTTTCTTTGATTGTGATGTGGATATTAAAAAAATTTGATTCATGAAGGAACGGATGAATCAGGTAGGATGATTATTGTAATTGCGCTTGTTTGTATACCACTACTTCTTTTGTTTATTAGTTTGTTATTTCTATCTGAATGCAGTGAAATTAGAAATTGATAAAAACAACTCTTTAAAAATACTATACTTACGGAAGTAGAGGACATAGTGTATTGCATTTTTCGCTTTACACTGGAAGATATTCAGGGAATAAAAGTAAGTAAAATTTCCACTTGGTTGTTCAAAGGTAACGATGAAAATCAAGAATCCTATCTTTTGTGGATTTTGTGAGAAGAAGATAGATAAGCAAACGAATATAAGCGTCATCGCTGAAAAAGAGAAAAGTAGATTTTTTTCATCCAAGAGTTTTTGAATCAACATTCAGATAAACTCTAGGTTTTAGATGTTAAGAAAATTACTGTAAAAATGTTCCTGCATAGGGAGCATTTTTATAGTTCGAGTATAATAGAGTAGATGTACGAGGTATAGACTATGGATTATACAAAGTTATTAGCACAAAGAGCAGTAGATATGAAACCGTCAGGAATTCGTAAGTTCTTCGACTTGGTTGCGGAAATACCAGATTGCATTTCACTTAGTGTTGGTGAGCCTGATTTTAAGACACCGTGGGATATTCGTGATGTGGCAATTCATACAATTGAACAAGGGAAGACACATATACGACCAACGCAGGTTTAAAAGAGCTACGTCTTGCGATTCGTGAATATCTACTTCGTAAATACAATCTGGATTATGATATTGATCAGATGATTGCGACAGTAGGCGCAAGTGAAGGGATTGACCTCGTATTCCGTACAATCGTAGAAGAAGGTGATGAAGTCATCTTGCCAGATCCAGGATACGTTACATATCAACCAACAGCCACTTTTGCAGGAGCGAATATCAAGTATGTAAAAGCGAAAGTAGAGAATGATTTTAGAATCCAAGCCACAGATATTAAGGCTGCGATTACAGATAAGACAAAGGCAATCTTATTGTCTTATCCAAATAACCCAACAGGTGCGACACTATCTCGTAAAGAGATGGAAGAAATCGCGGAAGTATTGCGTGATACAAATATTCTTGTCATCTCCGATGAAATTTATTCAGAACTGATCTATGGAGATGGAGAGTTTACATCCTTTGCGTCAATTCCAGGAATGAAAGAAAGAACAATCGTTCTAAATGGTTTCTCGAAGACCTTCTCTATGACAGGTTGGCGTTTAGGATATGTTCTTGGCCCAAAGGAAATTATTACGGTGATGTTAAAGGTACATCAGAATTGTGTTATGGCAGCTCCTACCGTGAGCCAATATGCCGCAATTACAGCACTACGTGATTGTGATAGGGATGTAGAGGAGATGCGTAAACAATATGATATGCGTCGTCAGTATTGCGTGCGTAAACTCAATGAAATGGGCTTGAAGACATTTGAACCAACAGGAGCCTTTTATGTATTCCCGGAAATTTCTAGTCTAGGTATGACTAGTGATGAGTTCTGTGAGAAGTTATTGAATGAACAACATGTCGCAATTATTCCGGGAACTGCATTTGGTGAAAGTGGACAAGGTTTTGCGAGAATTAGTTATGCGTACAGTATTGAACACTTGCAAGAAGCGATGAGACGTATTGCACAGTTTATAAAGGATCACAAAGGAGAAAAATAAGATGGATAATCTAAAGTTAATCGACTTACTTTGTACAGAATCCACGTGCAAGCATTACAGACCTAGCAGATATTTTGGGTGAAACAGAAGAAACTGTTGATCATGCAAAAAGAACTTGAAGAAAAGAAAATTATCTGCGGCTACCATACAATGGTGAATTGGGACAAGGCAAATATCGACCATGTGGATGCGATGATTGGCGTTAGCGCAAAACCAGAGCGTGGTAGTGGCTATGATAAGATTGCGGAAAGAATTGCACACTTCCCAGAAGTAAGTAGTCTATTCCTGATGAGTGGTAACTCTGAATTCTTAGTAAATGTAAATGGTAAGACAATGCGTGAAGTCGCTGACTTCGTTGGTGAAAAGTTAGCACCAATCGAAGGTGTTGCGGCAACAGTTACAATGTTTGTACTAAAGAAGTATAAGGTAAATGGTGTTACCATGGACCTGCATAGCGAAGCAGGCGATGAAAGAATGCCAGTATCCGCATAAATAGAGACTCAAATCACTTTTTATCATAATGATAGAAGTGATTTTTTTCTTTACTTTTAGTAGGGGAACTGTTACTATATTGTGGCGAGTGGGTTACTCCCTGCTCCTTGCCAGAAATGGCCGTTAGACCAGAAGGAGGTGTACGGAATGAAGAAGTATGAAGTCATGTACATCATCAACGAATCTGTTGAAACAGAAAAGAGAGCTGAATTAATCGAAACTCTCAGCAAGATCATCACTGACAACGGTGGTAAGATTGCAAAGACAGACGAATGGGGAATGCGCGAATTTGCTTTACCCAATTGATGACATGAAGAAGGGTTACTATGTAGTAACAGCATTTGAAGCAGAAAATGACTGCTTAAAGGAATTCGATCGTTTGATGGGAATCAACGCAAATGTTGTTCGTTTCATGATTACCCGTGACGAAGCTCCGGCTAAGGGAGCTAAGTAATGATTAACCGCGTTGTTTTGGTTGGTAGACTGACACGTGATGTTGAAGTTCGTAAGACAGCCAGTGGCTTATCCGTTGCGACATTTACTGTTGCATGTGATCGTCGTGTGGCTCGTGGACAGGATGGAAACAATCAACAGTCTGCAGACTTCATCAGTTGTGTTGCTTGGCGACAAGCTGCCGATTTCTTAGGCTCATATGCACATAAGGGTGCATTAGTGGGTGTTGAAGGAAGATCCAAACACGTAACTATGATCGTGATGGACAAAAGGTTTATATTACAGAAGTCGTTTGCGATACTGTAAACTTACTTGAATCTAAGAGTCAATCACAGAGTAGAGCACAGAACAGTGGTTATCAAGACAACAGTTATCAACAGCCGTATTCACAACCAAAGCCATCTGTAAATGATGATTTTGTGAGTGATGACTTCGGCGCAGGAATCGGAATGGATATTTCCAGCGATGACCTGCCATTCTAAATAAAGGAGAACAGACAATGGCATTCAGAAAACAAAGAATGGGCCGCAGAAAGGTCTGCTACTTTACAAAAAACAACATCACTTATATCGATTATAAGGATGTAGAGCTCTTGAAGAAATTCGTTAGCGCAAATGGAAAGATTACTCCACGTCGCGTTACAGGAACTCGTGCGAAGTACCAGAGAATGTTAGCAATCGCTATCAAGCGTGCTCGTCAAATGGCTTTATTACCATACGTAGAAGACTAATGACATAAACGACTATCTAAGATAGTCGTTTTTTTGTATGCATAGAAAAAAGAAGCGTTTTACGCTTCTTAAATTGTTTAGATAATACCAGCGAAGATTGTTGCTAGGGCAACTGTAATAATACCGGAAGTACAGATTGCAAGACCTGCCATAGCACCTTGTAGGTCACCGAGTTCGATTGCCTTGGATGTTCCGATTGCGTGTGCACTAGCACCAAGTGCTAAGCCTTGGGCAATAGGGTCGGTGATATGGAAAATCTTAAATACAATATCTGCGATAATTGCGCCAAAGATACCTGTAACGATAATTGCCGCAACAGTAACTGGTACAATACCACCTAACTCTTCTGCAACACCCATACCAATGGCTGTTGTGATGGATTTTGGTATGAAGGTAACGTATTGTGCATGGTTGAAACGGAATACAAATGATAGAACAAGTACTGTTACAACGCTGCTGACACAACCACAAGCGATAGAAATGAGTATCATCTTCCAATTCGCTTTGAGCTTATCGATTTCTTTATAGAGTGGTACTGCCAAAGCGACTGTTGCAGGGGTTAATAACCAACTAAGATACTTTGCGGAGAAAAAGTAAGAATCATAATCAATACGGAAGATAGATACAAAAACCAATTGTAAAGATAATCGCAATTAATAAGGGATTAAAGATTGGCAGTTTAAACTTCTCACGACAGAGGATACCAATAAAGAAACCAATTAGGGATATCACCACACCCATTGTGGCACTTGTTAACATAACATTATTCATTGCTTGATTTCTCCTTACCTAATAGCATCGATACTTTACCAGTGACAACCATAACAATCACTGTAGAAACCATCATGATTATGATGGATTGTATTAAGATTGGTTGTAAAGGAAGCCATAGACCCAATTAAACCTACGGCTGCAGGAATAAACATGACTGGCATGATTTCGATTAAGAAATCTGCTGTATCGTGTACTTCATCAACTTTAAAGATCCTGAGATTCAGTGCGATAAATAAAAGTACAAGGCCATAGATTGAAGCAGGGATTGGTAGTGGTATAAAAGTATGTAATACTTCACCAATACAGGTAAATAGTAGGATAATTAAAAACTGACGCATGTGCTTCATAGAAAAACCTCCAAACGCTAGTTATTATCCCACTATTTCCTTAGAATGATACGGGTATTATCGATTTTTTGTTGATAGTGCTTTCATTAAGGTGAATATATACATTTTGCGATAAATGTTGGAAAAAAATTGGTTTTTAACAAATTCCCTTTGTAAATGGTGTAGTAATTTCATATAATACCTATGTCCACATATCGTATATGCTTCCGAATTGGCGGAAGTGTCTCTACCCTGCTACCTTAATGGCGGGACTACGGTTGTCTCTATTCTTTTTAGTGACTTCCTGTTGAGATGCTACTCGGCAGGATTTTTAAATTTTAGGCGGCGATGTGTGAATGAAAAAGGGGATATTTATGTTAGAAAAGTTATTTCATTTAAAGGAAAACGGCACAACAGTTAAAACAGAAGTGATTGCAGGTATCACAACATTTATTACAATGGTGTACATTCTTGCACTCAATCCATCCATCTTAAGTGCTTCTGGTATGGATGCAGGTTCCATCTTAACAGCGACTGCAGTCGCATCTGCTATTGCATGTTTCTGCATGGCTGCGTTCTCAAATATGCCATTTGCATTATCTGCTGGTTTGGGTTTGAATGCTTACTTCGCATACACAGTATGTGGTGTTATGGGTTATCCTTGGCAGGTTGCTTTAACAGCAGTACTTGTGGAAGGTATTATCTTTATCATCATGTCACTAACAAGTGTTCGTGAAGCAATCTTCAATGCGATTCCAGTACAGTTAAAGGTAGCTGTATCTGTAGGTATTGGTTTCTTCATTGCATTCATCGGTGTACAAAATGCACATATCATCGTTGATGGCCCAACACTCGTTAGTCTATATTCATTTACAGGTGGTATTGCGAATGGAACATTCTCATCACAGGGTGTAGGTGTTATCTTGTGTATGATTGGTGTTATCTCGATTGTGATAATGTTAATTAAGGGTGTAAAGGGATACATGTTATGGGGTATCTTACTAACTTGGGTTTTAGGTATCATCTGCCAATTATTAGGCATCTATGTACCAAATCCAGAATTAGGTTACTATTCATTAATCCCAACAGCGTTCTTCTCAATGCCAAATTCTGTCGCTCCTACATTCTTACAATTTGACTTTGCGTTTGTGGCAAGTCACCTTGCAAACTTTGTGGTAGTAGTATTTGCATTCTTATTCGTAGACATCTTCGATACACTTGGAACAGTTATCGGATGTGCTTCTAAGGCAAATATGTTAGACAAGGACGGTAAGTTACCAAGAATTAAGGGTGTATTATTAGCTGACGCTGTTGGTACAACAGTAGGTGCTATCTTAGGTACATCCACAATCACAACATTCGTTGAATCTTCTTCTGGTATTACGGAAGGTGGTAGAACAGGTTTAACAAGTGTTACTACAGGTATCTTATTCTTAGCTGCTTTATTCTTATCTCCATTATTCTTAACAATTCCTTCCTTTGCGACAGCACCAGCATTAATTGTTGTTGGTTTCTTGATGATGCAGCAGGTTGTTAACATTGAATGGAACGATATCACAAAGGCATTCCCATGCTTTGTATGCATTACAATGATGGGCTTTGCATATTCAATCTCTGAAGGTATCGCATTTGGCTTTATCTCTTACACATTTATCCATGTAATTACAGGTAAGGCTAAGGAGATATCACTCTTGATGTATATTCTTACAGGATTATTCATCTTGAAGTTCTTCATTATCTAAAGAAATTACGAGGTTCACTTTATAGTGAACCTTTTTTTCATTTATAATACTTTAAAGAGGTATACGTATGATTTATACAGTAACAATGAATCCATCGCTTGATTACATCGTACAATTAGAAACGTTTGAAGAAGGAAAGTTAAATCGATCCATCTTTGAACAAATTGATGTCGGTGGTAAAGGTATTAATGTGTCGGTTGCACTAAAGCATTTAGGGAGAATTAGCACACCACTTGGTTATGTGGCTGGTTTTACAGGTGATGAAATTGAGAAACGCGTAAGTAATCATGGACTAATCCCTGATTTTATTAAGTTGGATCATGGCCAATCTCGTATCAATATAAAAATGAAACACGTAGAGGAAACAGAAATTAACGCGAGTGGTCCAACGGTTGAAAAAGAAGATTTAGAAAAGCTGTATATAAAACTAGAACATCTTACAGATGGAGATATCCTCATTCTTTCCGGTAGTATGGCATCAGGAGTTGATCATAACTTCTATGCGGATGTGATGAAATACCTGGAAGGTAGAAAGATACGGATTGTCGTTGATGCGGTAGGAACTATATTAAAAACGGTCCTACCATATCACCCATATTTAATCAAACCAAATCAAAATGAACTATCAGAAATATTTGGTCAAGAGGTATTAGAAGAACAGGTAGAAGAGTATGCATGCAAGTTGGTATCGATGGGTGCACAAAACGTACTTGTATCACTGGGTTCAAAAAGGAGCTTTACTAGCAAACCATAAGGTATTTCATTGTAATGCACCAAATGGAGAAGTGTTAAATTCTGTAGGTGCAGGAGATTCCATGGTTGCGGCTTTCTTGGCTAGTAAATTAAATGGAGAAGATGACCAAATAGCACTAGAGAAATCTGTGGCAATGGGGTCAGCGACAGCATTCTCCTATGGTATTGCTGAGCAAGAGGCGGTAGATATCTTATATAAAGAAATGGTGAAGTAGATGAACGAATTTCAAGAATATTATTATAGTCATCCTTATGCAAGAGAGTTAGATACGATTGTTATATCTTGCCATGCATGCAAGGAAGGTTATGAGATTGTTTTAAAGGATACAATCTTTTATCCAGAAGGTGGTGGGCAACCTTGTGATAAAGGTACAATCCAAGGGATTACAGTACTTGATGTACAACGGAAGGAAGATCAGATTATACATATCTTAAAACAACCACTTCCACTAGGAGAAAAAGTACACTGTGTAATCAATTGGGAATATCGTTATGATTTAATGCAGAATCATACGGGAGAACATATCTTTTTCAGGGCCTAGTAAAGAAGTTGTATGGATATTCCAAATGTTGGTTTTCATATGGGTGAATATATCTGTGCAGATTTCCGAGGTGATTTAACAGAAGAAATGATTCAAGATGTTGAGCAACAAGTAAACCAGGCAATCTGGGCAAATCTACCAGTACGTGAAATCTTTTGTGCCCCAAGTGAAACCGGAAAGTATGAGTATCGCTCTAAGATTGAGATTGCAGGAATAACACGTATTGTATCAATTGAGGATTATGACATGTGTGCATGTTGTGGTATGCATGTTAGTCATACTGGAGAAATCGGGAATCTGTAAGGTTATCAGATTTTGAAAAATCAGGTAATAAAACAAGAGTATTCTTGTTAAGTGGAAGAAAAGCATTTGTCTATCTCAATCACATTCAACAAGAAAATAGTAAGATTTCAAAACTGCTTTCCGCAAAGCCATTAGAACTATCAAGTGCAGTTAGTGATCTTGGGCAACGCTATTTAGATCTGCAAAAATCCTATCGTCAATTATCTGCTGAGATAATGTTAAAGGATGCAAAACACATTCCTATGCATGATTCGATTCTATATACTGCTGTATTAGCTGACTATGAAGCAATGCGCGTATTCTGCAATTGCTGTATTAAAAAGGGTATTTCAACTGTTATGGTGACTTGCGAAAAACTGAAGTAGGTTATGCCTATGTCATCATGAGTAAGAGTATTGATTTACAATCGATTCGTGCTGAATTTAACAAACGGATAAACGCTAAAGGTGGTGGAAATTCTGAAATGATGCAGGGTAGTTGTACAGCAACTCCAACAGAAATTTCGCATGTATTTAGTACTCTAACAGGGGTTACAATGCATATTGTTTCCTGACAGTTTCCTGGAAATAATAAATTCTTTAAAAACTATCACAAAAAGCGTAAGTAGATGTGAATATTTTCGTTTGACATCATAAAGTCATGTGATACGATTGATTTGTTAAAAAAAGCGAAGGAGGCTTAAAAATGAAACTTGTTTTTAATTAGACATGGTGAAAGTGAATGGAATAAGCTCAACCTTTTCACAGGTTGGACAGACGTTGAACTTTCTGAGAAGGTGTAGAGGAAGCTAAGGCTGGCGGACGTTCTTTAAAGGAAGCAGGATTTGACTTTGATCTTTTGCTATACATCATATTTAAAAGCGTGCAATCCACACATTAAACTTTGTATTATCTGAAATGGACCGTGAATGGTTACCAGTTACTAAGACTTGGAAGCTCAATGAAAGACACTACGGTGCATTACAGGGCTTAAATAAGGCTGAAACAGCTGAGAAGTATGGTGAAGAAAAAGGTTAAAGATCTGGAGAAGATCATTTGACGTTCAGCCACCAGCTTTAGAAACAACAGATGAAAGAAATCCAGCATTACAGGAAGCTTACCGTAATGAAAAATAAGGATGAACTTCCATTAGCTGAATCTCTAAAGGATACAATTGCTCGTGCAGTTCCTTACTATGAACAGGAAATCTTACCACAGATGAAGGCTGGTAAGCGTGTAATCATCGCTGCTCACGGTAATAGCTTACGTGCTCTTGTTAAGTATTTTGAAAACTTAACAGATGAAGAAATTATCGGCGTAAACATTCCTACAGGTGTTCCACTCGTTTACACATTCGATGACAACGGTAAGTTCATCTCTAAGGAATACTTAGGCGACCAGGCTGCTATCGAAGCTAAGATGGCTGCAGTTGCTAAGCAAGGAAGCGTTCAAAAGTAAATTAATTAAAAAGAGCCAACTGGCTCTTTTCTTATGCAATCGCATCAAGCTGTACTTTACGTACACAAGAATGTCTGAGTAATTGTTTTTAATAGATTATCTGGAGTGTTTTCCATCTTAGAGATATCTAAGCTAATCAATACTGTTGCGTATCCATCTACTGGAATAGCTTGAGAGATTGTTAAGACACTTGCTTGTGCTTTTACTCAATGTTTGTAGTACTGCTGTTAATGCGCCACTTTCATCCTTTTAGAATGAGAGAGATTGTCATCGTACGTGAAGTGGCGTTATCAGAAATCTCAAATAGATAATCTTTATAACGATAGTAGGTATTTCGAGAGATGCCTACTTTTTGACAGCTTCTGTGACTGTTTCAACTTCATGATTTTCAAGCAGAGATCTTGCTTGGATAACCTGGCTAAAAGTATTCAGGTAGAATCTTCTTATGAACAATTAGATATTCAGAGTTTTTGCATGTGCTTACCTCTCTATCTCTGTGCCATGATAGGCAACGTCTAATTGCAAACATTGCCAATGATTTGGAAGTGATGCAATCTTCAAACGTGCTGCTGTACTTAATTCCTTTTTCGCAATACATAAGCAGGTTGAACCAGAACCACTGATCAGTAAAATACCATTGGTATCTTCCTTTACAATCTGTTGGATTACCTCAAAGTTAGGGATTAACTTTTGACGATATGGTTCATGTACAATATCCTGTGTTGCGGCTGAAAGCAGGGAAAGATTTCCTTCTTGCAATGCTTGTGATGTGAGAATTGCGTTACTAATGGCTGTGGCAACTTGAGCACGTGGATATGAATCAGGTAATGCACCACGGGCCTTTTCAGTACTAACTTCAACATTAGGTACAAGAGCTGTATATTCCCAATCTTTGTGGATTGGTAATCTATGTGATAGGAAGTGTTTCTTATCAATTGTCATGCCAGCACATAAACCTCCATATAAACATGGTGCGATATTGTCTGGATGACCTTCAATACTGCAAGCTAAACGATAGATTTCTGCTTTCACTTAGAATATTGTTATGCAAAACACTAGCAGCGACTAATCCACCAATGATAAAGGAAGCACTACTTCCTAATCCACGGCTAATTGGAATATGACAATCAAAGATAACGTGAATTGGATCGTATTTACCGATTGTCTCGCAACCAAGGCGATATGCTTGTAGGAAGAGGTTGTTGTCGTTGTTGTATTCTTCATCTACATTTTCTAAGAAGTTGTGGTCATACTTTTCAACTTGGAAAATGTTATATAGTTTTAGTGCAATACCAAGACAATCAAAGCCAGAACCAAGGTTAGCAGATGTGGCAGGAGTTTTAATTGTGATCATGTTGTAGACCCTCCAAGCGCTTTGCGATTGTGGCTAATGCGTCTTCTTTTTTAACCGTATTTGTAAAACGTATTTCCATATCTTTTAAGCATGCAAGATTCTTTGGTATGACTACGGATGTGTAATCATGTAATGCGTTCATCGCTTCAAATTCATCAGCACAAGACTTTCCTGTTAAAGCTGTATAAACATCCTTGGCAAACTTGTAGGCACTTGCAGTAGATAATACGATACATGGTGTAGTGTCATTTGATTCCTGTTTGTATGCATGACATGCATGTACAGCGACCGCTGTATGTGGATCAATGAGGATATGTTCTTTATGGAAAGTATCATGTATTACTTTCTTGCATTCATCTTCTGAACAATCATATGCCGCAAAGCTTTCTTGTAATTGTTTGCGTAAATCATCAGAGATTGTGTATTGGCCATCGTTCTTTAGAGAAGACATATATTGGTTGATTAACACATCATTATGATTGCTGAGAAGGAATAATAGACGCTCTAAGTTACTAGAAACTAGGATATCCATTGATGGGGATATCGTTGGAATAAATGTTCGATTCGCATTGTATGTACCTGTTCGAATGAATTCTGTTAGAACATTGTTGGAATTTGAAGCACAAACTAGTTTCTTAACTGGTAAGCCTAGTTGTTTTGCAAGATATCCAGCAAGGATATTGCCGAAGTTACCACTTGGTACAACAAAGTTAACTACATCTCCCAATTGAATATCACCGTGATTTACAAGTTTTGCGTAAGAGTCAAAGTAATAGACAATTTGTGGAAGTAAGCGACCGATGTTAATGGAGTTAGCAGAGGAAAGTTTCATGTGTTTGCATGCCTCTAGCACAACTGGATCTTTCATCGCATCCTTTACAATACGTTGGCAATCATCGAAGTTACCTTTGACTGCGATGACTTCAACATTTTTACCAAGTGATGTTTGCATTTGTCTCTTTTGGATATCAGATACACCAATTTCTGGATAGAGGACTGTAATCGCAGTATTTTTTTAACATCTGCGAAGCCATTGATTGCGGCTTTGCCGGTATCACCACTTGTGGCAGTTAGAATGGAGATGAGGTCATGTTCATTCTGGTTTTGGTATGCGGTTGTTAATAAATGTGGTAGTAGTGTCAGGGCTACATCTTTAAAGGCGCTGGTTGGACCATGCCATAATTCCATGAGCCAACCAGCGCTATATTTACGTAGTGGTGCTACTTCGTTGTTTTCAAATGAGTTTTGATAGGCATTTTGAACACATTGTTGGATTTGTTCGTGACTAAAGTCACTTAAAAAAAGAGATAGAATGTATTGGGCTAGCTCTAAATAACTCATCTTGAGGGTAGAAGCTAAATCTACCTTTTGATCAAGTGCTTGTGGTGTATAGAGTCCGCCATCATCAGCGAGACCTTGGATAATCGCTTCAGAAACGGATACGGTTTTTTCTTTATTTCGTGTACTAATATATTTCATAGGGCTTCCTTCTTGTTTCAAATATAGAAAAATGATACACTGTTTGTGTTTTAAATACAAGTGTATCTATTTTAGAAACAGAGGTTTATATGAAGATTGGATTATTGGGACACGGAACAGTTGGTTCTGGTGTTAGAAAAAAATCGTTGATGAAAAGAATACAAATGAAATCTCACAGTTAGAGATTTCTAAGATATTAGTGCGCTATGAAAAGGATATTACAGATGAGCGCATGACAGTAGATATTCATGACATTGTGGATGATCCTGCAATTGATGTGGTAGTGGAATGTATCGGTGGTGATGAGCCAGCATTTAGTTATGTTCAAAGCAGCGTTATTCAATGGAAAAGCACGTTGTGACAAGCAATAAGAAGATGTTAGTAAATCATTTGGAAGAGCTTTTAGAACTTGCACGTACACGTGGTGTTAGTTTAAAGTATGAAGCTGCTTGTGGTGGTGGAATTCCTTGGATGAGCAACCTAGATCGTACGAAGCGTATCGATGATATTGATAGTTTCCGTGGCATCTTCAATGGAACAACAAACTATATCTTGAGTAAGATGAGCGATGAAGGTTTAGAGTTTGCGGTTGCGTTAAAAAGAAGCACAAGATTGTGGTTATGCGGAATTTGATCCATCGGATGATATTGATGGTATGGATACAGCATATAAAGTAGTACTTTCAAGTTGTAAAGGTTTTGGTGTACTTGTGAATATTCATGATATTGATATCTATGGGATTCGTCATATCAGTACAAAGGATATCGCCTATGCATGCAAGCATGGTTATGCGTGTAAATTAATCGGCTCAGGTGTAAAGTCTGATAGTGGTGTAAGTGGTACAGTTATCCCGACATTTATTCCAAAGCAGAATATCTTTGCGACAATACCGACGAAACTTTAATGCGATTGAAAAGTGATTCGAAAACACTCGGTAAGATGACTTATGTTGGTCAGGGTGCAGGCTCTTATCCAACTGCACATGCGGTTATACAGGATTTAATTGATTTAGTACTTCATCAAGATACTGAGGTTTCATCTGGAGTAGGTGTTCATGTGGATAATAAGAATCGATTATACTCATTCTATGTGCGTTCTGTCAATCTAAATCGCATGGAAGATGTAATAGAAGAAAATATTGATGAAGATACATGCATTACAAAGAAGATGTCTTTTGTGGAATTGGCATCTATGATAAAGGTATTGGAAGATGATGCGGTATTTGTAGCGGAGGTAATGCATGATTGTAAGTAAGTTTGGTGGTTCTTCTGTAGCCAGTAAAGAACAGTTTGAAAAAGTAAAACGCATCGTAGATGCAAATGTGAATCGTAAGTTTATTGTTGTTAGTGCATGTGGTAAAGAAAACCGTGATGATTACAAGGTGACGGATTTACTATATCTTTTACATGCACATATAAATTATGGTGTATCCTATGAAACAATCTTTAATCTTGTAAAAGAGAAATATCAACGTATCTGTGATTCGCTTGGCCTGAAAATTGATTTAGAAAAAGAGTTTGCTAGTGTTAAAGAGATGTTAGATGCACATGCGCCTGTAGATTATATCGTTTCTCGTGGTGAGTATTTAACAGCACGATGCATGGCAGAATATTTAGGTGCAGAGTTTTTAGATGCGAAAGATGTTATCGCGTTCAAATATAATGGTGATTTTGACTTTGATAAGATTAAGCAGAATTTAGACAAGGTTATGGACATGGATAAGAAGTATGTTATCCCAGGTTTCTATGGTGCTTTACCAAATGGACAAATCAAAGTCATGAGTCGTGGTGGTAGTGATATTACGGGTTCAATCTTAGCCAATATTGTGGATGCGGAAGTCTATGAAAACTGGACGGATGTATCTGGTATCTTGGTTTCAGATCCACGTATCATTGATAATCCTCAGCAGATTCCAGTGATTACATATAGTGAACTTCGTGGAATGAGCTACATGGGTGCGAATGTACTCCATGATGATGCGATTTTCCCAGTACGTGAAAAGAATATTCCTATCCATATTTTGAATACAAATGACCCAGAGAATCCTGGAACATTTATTCAAGATGATTGTGAAGAATACGATAAAGCAAACGGCACTTCAACTGTGACTGGTATTACAGGACGTAGAGACTACGCTTCCTTTACGGTTGTAAAGAGTCATAGTTCAACAGAAGTTGGTTTCTTACGTAGATTGTTGTTTATCTTTGAGGAATACCATATCTCAATCGAAAGTGTACCAATTACAGTTGATACATTTACTGTGATTGTACAAAAGGGTGCAATTGAACAGTGCAAGTATGAGATTCTTGCAAAGATTAAGAAAAGAATTAGAACCTGATGAGTTGATGTTAGAAGAAGACTTAGCAATGGTAGCCATTGTGGGTAGAGGTATGAAACAAGTACCTGGGTGCTTCAGGGACAACTTTTTAAGTGAGTTTGGTAATCATAAAATTAACATTAAAGTTATTAACCAGAGTGCAGATGAATTATCTGTTGTGGTAGGTGTATCCAATCATGACTTCCACAATGCGATTCGCTGTATTTATGATAGATTTATTCAAGAAGAGAGGGAACATGCATGAAAATTGGAATTTTAGGTGCGACAGGTGCTGTCGGCAGACAGATGCTAGAATGCATTGAAGAACAAAACCTTGCAGTAGAAGAATTACGTCTATTCTCCAGTCCCAAAGATCAGCTGGGACGTGTATTATCGTTTCATGGCGAAAGGAATCACTGTACAAAGTTGTAGATGAGCATTCCTTTGAAGGGCTAGATTATGTGCTTGGTGCTGTATCCAACGCACTTATAAAGGAATATCTACCTTTGATTCAAAAAGCAAATGCAGTACTTATTGATAACTCTAGTGCTTTCCGTTTACAGGATGATGTGCCGTTAGTTGTACCAGAGATTAACGGTGAAGATGCACTAGGTCATCATGGTGTAGTCGCTAATCCAAACTGTTCTACAATTATTGCGTTTATGGCACTTGCGCCAATTCATCGCTTATCTAAAATCAAGCATGTAACTGCGACAACGTTCCAAGCTGTTAGTGGTGCAGGTGTTGAAGGTATGCGTGAATTACGTGAGCAAATTTTACAGCTTGATAAGGGTGAAGAGGTTCATCCAAATGTCTTCCCAGCACAGATTGCCTATAACTGTATTGCTCAGATTGGTTCATATCTAGACAATGGTTATACAGCAGAAGAAATGAAGATGCATAATGAGGGTCGTAAAATCATGCATGCGGATGATTTACAGGTAAATTGCACTTGTGTACGTGTACCAGTATATCGCTCCCATTCAATTTCCTTGACAGTTGAAACTGAACAAGAACTATCCTTAGATGCGATTCGCCAAGAGATGAAAAACTTCCCTGGTGTTGAACTCATTGAAGACCATGTGCCTACACCGGTAGAAACTTCGAATCAAGACATTGTATATATAGGACGTGTTCGTAAGGATACAACTCGCGCAAATAGTATTAGTCTGTGGTGTTGTGGAGATCAGATTCGTCAAGGGTGCAGCTTCCAATGCGGTTAGTATTATGACCTATTTAGAAAAAAGTAGATAATGTTTCCGTTAGGGTATTTTAGCTAGATGTGCTAAAATATGGCATATAGAGACAGAGAGAGACAACTATGTTAAATAGACTATTTGGTGCTCTTGCGGTGGCTGTCGGTGTTGGTGCAGTCGTTGCAGTAAAGCTATTAAAAGATCAGAAAGAAACAGAAAATAACGAAGTAGAAGATGATAATGAAGTACATTTTATAACCTTGTCAGACGGAGATGGAGTAGCACAGCCTACTTATGACGCAAGTGATCGTTCTCCAGAAGTACAGGAAGTATGTGGTGTATATCCATATCTCAATCCAGACTTTGTAGAAGAATTGCTAGCAGAAGCTAGTTCCTTAAACGGTATGTTTGAACAAGATACACTTGTGACAATTCATCACTATGTATCATTCGATAACGAAAAGAACCGTGAGGCTTTCTGTGATATCATGACAGCTGCTGGCTATGAATGTGCAGAAGAAGGTATTACAAAGAAGCTATTCGTGGAAGATGGTGCTATTATTAGCGATATCTTAAACGTTGCTAACCAAGCATCCGTATTAAACGGTAACTACCAGAACTACTCTATTCAGAAGTAGGAACAAACAAGTTTTCATAAGAAAAAAAGTTGGAGTGAAAGCTTCAACTTTTTATACGATTTTATGAATTTGATGTAAATTCACTAGATTCAGGTCTGTAGTTTGAGTGTAATGGAAAAAGAATGATATAATATGCACGCTTTGTAGATATACAGAAGCTGCGTAAGAAGTACAGGAGATAAGAGCACATGGGGATTATCGAAGTAAAAAATCTCAGTTTTGCATATGATGAAAGTGCCAAGACAATTGATGAAGTTTCCTTCTCAATCGAGGAAGGTACCTATACAACAATTATTGGACACAACGGTAGTGGAAAATCCACGATTGCGAAGTTGATTGCGGGTCTTTTAGAGAAGGCTTCCGGTTCAATCATGGTTGATGGCATGGAATTAAATGTAGAAAACTTAAATAAAAATTCGTTCCGATATCGGTATTGTTTTTTTCAGAATCCAGATAACCAGTTTATTGGTTCAACGGTGAGAGATGATATCGCTTTTGGACTTGAAAATCATTGTGCGCCACAAGAAGATATGGACCGTATCATTGAAGAAAACGCAGCTCTTGTTGGAATGACGAAGTATCTGAATCAAGAACCTACACGATTAAGTGGTGGGCAGAAACAGCGTGTTGCGATTGCAGGTGTACTCGCAATGAAGCCAAAGATTCTCATCTTTTGATGAAGCAACATCAATGTTAGACCCACAAGGTAAAGATGAAATCAAACGTGTCATTACAGAATTACATGGTGAAAGCAAGTTGACGATTCTTTCTATCACACATGATATTGATGAAGTCGCTAAGAGCGATTATGTGATTGCGATGGATGGTGGTCATGTGGCAATGACAGGAACACCAAAGGAAATCTTTAAAGATCCAGAGAAGTTAAAGAAGATGAAGTTTGATATTCCTTTCAGCTTAAAGTTGAGTGAGGAATTGCAGGCATGTGGTCTGCATGTTTCATCACATATTACACAGGAAGGACTGGTGGAAGAATTATGCCAATTACATTCGAGCATGTAAAACATATCTATAGCACCGGTACACCTTACCAATATGATGCTTTAAAGGATATTAACCTTAATATTACAGAAAATAAAATTACAGCGATTATCGGACAGACAGGTTCTGGTAAGAGTACACTGATTCAGCATTTAAATGCATTACTATTACCAACTGAAGGAACAATTCACATTCTTGATCGTACAATCGACGCAAAAGAAACACCGAAGAAACTGAAGTCTTTACGTGGTGATGTAGGTCTTGTCTTTCCAGTTTCCTGAATATCAGTTATTTGAAGAAACTGTTTTTGAAGGATGTTGCGTTTGGTCCAAAGAACTTTGGATGTACGGAAGAAGAGGCTATTAAAAAAGCAAAGGATGCATTAAAACTAGTTGGTCTTGGTGTTGAGAATTATGAAAAGAGCCCACTGGAATTATCTGGTGGACAAAAGAGAAGAACGGCGATTGCAGGTATCCTAGCGATGGATCCAAAGATTATTGTCTTGGATGAGCCAACGGCTGGTCTTGATCCAATCGGTACGGTACAGATGATGGAATTATTCTATGCATTAAACCGTAAATACAATAAGACAGTGCTAATCGTATCACATGATATGGAGCAGGTTTATAAATATTGTGATGAAGTGGTTGTAGTGGAAGATGGAACAATCCGTTTCCATGATAGTACAAAGAAGTTCTTTGATAATTCTGAACTATGCCGCAGTATGAATATTTTACCGCCTGCATTGATTCAGATGAAAGATAGCTTGCGTAAGAAGGGATTTGAGATTTCAGATGAAATTAATGATATTCCAACGCTTGCGAAAGAAATCGTAAGGCAGGTGAAGAATCATGGGTAATTTTACACTAGGACGTTATCTGCCATTAGATTCTCCAGTTCATAAGATGGATCCCACGCGCAAAGATCATTGCGATGTTAGTGATGTTAATTGCAGTGTTTATTCCAGCCGGTTGGATTGGTTATGGAGTTATCTTTTGTAGTAGCTGCTAGTACGATACTTATCTCGAAGCTAAGCTTTGGTTTTATTTGGAAATCCATGAAGCCAATGCTAATGATGTTATTCTTCTTATTAATCATCAATGCATTTGTGATGAAGACAGGGGAACCATTACTAACACTTGGAAGTTTTGTCATCTATAGTGGTGCAGTATTCCAAACACTTTATATTGCGATTCGACTCATGTTGATGATTATGATTACAACATGTTTGACTGCCACAACAAAACCTTTAGATATGACTTTGGGTATTGAAGATTTACTAATGCCTTTAAAGAGATTCCATGTACCAGCACATGAAATTGCGATGTTAATTAGTATTGCGCTACGTTTTCATTCCAGACTTAATTGAAGAAACACAGCGTATTATGAAGGCGCAACAATCGCGTGGGGTTGATATGAAGGAAGGTAAACTCATGGAGAGAGTCATGGCGATTCTTTCTCTGATTGTTCCATTATTCGTATCTGCTTTACAACGTGCAGAAGATCTTGCGAATGCTATGGAGGCTAGAGGTTATGCGCCAGGAGAAAAGCGCACACGTTATAAAGTCTTAAAGATGGAAAAACGTGATTACTTCTTATTACTTGGTGCCTTTACAACTCTAATTGTGATGATTGGATTGGCGATCCTATTATGATGCGCTATAAATGTATCGTATCTTATGTCGGAAGAAATTATTCTGGCTGGCAATCACAGCGTAAGGGGGATTCCATCCAGGAAATCCTAGAAGCTGTGATTGAACGTATCACACAGGAAAAGGTAAATGTTGTTGGATCTGGTAGAACAGATGCAGGAGTGAATGCTAGAGCACAGGTATTCATGTTTGATACAAAGCGTGAGATGCCAGCTCGTAAGTGGATGGGCGCAATCAATGCCTTCTTACCAGATGATATTCATATCATGGCAGTCGAAGAAGAGGATGATTGTTTCCACGCAAGATATAACGTTCGCTTTAAACAATATAACTATCGTATCAATCATGGGCCTTACAACGTATTTACAAAAGATACAGTTTTCCAATGCCCGATGCATTTGGATGTAGAAAAGATGAGAGAAGGTATTCCTTACCTTGTTGGAACACATGATTTTACATCTCTAAATTCCAGTTCACTGGAAGAATATCCAGATCAAGTAAGAACAGTACGTTCCATCACATTAACAGAAGAGGATGGTGTTATCACACTAGCCTTTGTAGGGAAAGGCTTCTTACGATATATGGTTCGTATGATGGCTTCTGTATTAATTGAAATCGGAAAACATAAGTATGAACCAACTCATATTCAAGAGATTCTAGATGCGAAGCGTAAAAGTTTTCCACATAAAAACAGTCCTGCTGAAGGACTGACATTAGAGTATGTTGATTACTTTAAGACATTGGCGCTTGATGAAACAGGAATGGTGCGTGAGTTTTTAATGGGGGATGATACCTCTTGTACAAACCTAGAACTATCTGTGTTAGAGAAAGCAGTCAAAGAGAATGCCGGTCATCAGTTCTATGCGATGACGACAAGACATAGTCAAGAATTATTGGGATATTATGAAATCAACCAAGGAGAGCTACATTACATATTCTTGAAGAAGAACGTGGTATCCCGCTTGCAAAAATCCTACTTCCACAACTAGAGAAACGCTTACAAAAAGGCAAGCAAACTTCAAGCCGATTCGGATTTATACAAAAAGTGGAAAAATTGTATCAAATTCAGTCGAAGAATCGAAATAATCTAATTGACTTGCAGGGGTATCAACGGCTAAAATGGTAAATGGCACTTCATGCCAATGTAGCCCCGGAAACTACATATGGAGGAAAGTAAAAATGCGTCAAACAACTATGTTAAAGCCAAGTGAAGTTGTTCGTCAGTGGTATATCGTTGATGGAACAGACTGCACATTAGGACGTCTAGCTACTCAGGTAGCAACATTATTAAGAGGCAAGCACAAGCCTGCCTACACACCACATGTTGACTGTGGAGATTATGTAATCGTAATCAATGCAGACAAGATTAAGATCAGTGGTGACCAGGATGCAAAGAAGTTCTACTATAGTCATTCTATGTATCCAGGAGGACTTCGTACAAGAAGTACAAAGGTTATGCGTGAAAACTACACTGTTGAATGGGTTGAAAAAGCCATCAAGGGTATGTTACCACATAACAAATTGGGTGATGTACAACGTAAGCATGTATTTGTTTACACAGGTGCTGAACACCCACATGCAGCTCAGAAGCCTGTTGAGCTAAAGGTAAAGTAAGGAGGATAAGACAAGATGGCAACTAAGAAGAAAGTAACTTATGTTGGAACAGGACGCCGTAAGCAGTCCGTTGCTCGTGTCTTCATGACTCCGGGTACAGGTGTTGTAACAGTTAATGGTCGTACTTTTAGAAGAATACCTACCACAAGCAACATTACGCATGGTAGTAAATTCACCATTAGTACTCACAGAAACTAAGGAACAGTTCGATATCAAGATCAACGTAGCAGGTGGTGGTTATACTGGCCAGGCTGGTGCAATGCGTCATGGTATTGCTAGAGCTCTTCTAGAAGCTTCTGCAGATTACAGACCAGCATTAAAGAAGGCTGGTTTCTAACACGTGATTCCCGTGAGAAGGAAAGAAAGAAGTACGGTTTAAAGGGTGCTCGTCGCGCTCCACAGTTCTCCAAGCGTTAATTTGCTGGATTGGACAGTACAACAAACAAAGAAACACTTTGCATATATGTGCAGAGTGTTTTTTTCGTTTTTGAACTAGTAGTGTAGAGTGGTGTATTTGATACGAATATAGAGGAAACTGAAAAGGGTTTGCTAATAGTATTGTAGTATGCTTACAAATGTTAAGTTTTCCTTAAGATAATATATAGAATTTACATAGAAAAAAATAGAATTTATATGAAAATATTTTCGACTTGTATAAAGATAGCGAAAAACTAATGAAATCGATTTTTCAGAATTAGAAGAAATTGAAAAAAATGTAGATACAGTATAGAGATTTTTGATTACAGTGTATAAATTTGTTTTTATAATACTATCGTCAAAAATTACTAAAAATGATGTGACTTTTGAGTAATAAATGAGGGTTATTTGTAGTCTTAAAATCGAGTGCATCAATTTTGACGATTACAAAAATATCCTCTAAAATTTATTATGGTTATAACTGCGCAGTTTTGTTTTTATAACGCATTTCATTTTATAAGGAAACTGGCAGGATATATGTGAATTAAATGCAACTAAAGTAGCAGAATTAAAAATTTAATTACAACAGTGTATATTACGAAATAGCACAAAAAGTAAAGGGGATTAGTAAGTATGAAAAAAATAGAAAAATGAGATTATTTTCCCATATTATGACAGTTATTTTTGATGTTGAATATGGTACTAACAAACATCTTACTCAACTCATGCAGTTGGTGCTACACCAACACCGGTTTCAGAGACGATTAACTTTGGGGCTAAAGGCTCATTGAAGATTAGCTTTGAAAACCAACCTCACCAACCGAAGTGAGGGGTATCGATAATATTTCTACAGGTATCGAAATTGATGGTACTGGTTTAACTCAACCTGTTGAAGGTTTGTATCTAGAAGTTGAAGTAAATACAAAGCAGTCGTCTAAGAATTTCAATGATACAAGAAATATTGAAAGTGATACTTACTTAGATAACTTTTTCTACTCCAGCTGCAAAGACACAACCTATTATTAAATCTGAAGAAACAATCGTTACAAATGATGGTAGAACAATTAAGCGTATTTATCTGAATAAGATTGATACAACAGTTAAATTGGAACTTCCTTATGTAATGAGTTTTTCAGATGGTATTACGCCAAAGGATTTTGAATTAAAACCAGTTGTGCGTGTATATGATAGTTCAAAGACTAATTTAGCAACACTAACAGAACAGACATATACAATTAAGTATAATAATCCATGGTTAATTAAGCAGGTTGCAGGTGAAGAAACAGATGATCAGCTTGTTTATGGTGGTATTAATAAGCAAGGTGATCCAAATTCTTTATCTGATGATAGAACATCTGATGTCATCTTTAATTTTTAGATTGAATAAATACGAGCGTTCATATCGTTCTGTTATCATCACAGACACACTTCCAACATATATTAATTATGCTGGCCAAACGGTGACAGCACACTTTGATCCTGCAAAGAATCCAAATTGGACACTAGGTGCAGATGGTAAGACAGTAACCTTGCGATATGATGTTCCGACGACGGGTGTACCACATTTATTTGATAACTATCGTGATAATCTGCCAGGATATTCAGAGTTAAGACTCTCTTTCCCGGGGGCGAAATATTTAAACGGTTCAGATCGAGTAGTATTTGAGAATAGCGCAACATTACAGGGTTTACCATATAATCCAAGTACTGCGGAAGATACGATTGGCAAAGTTTCTGGAAATGAACATAACTTTGCGTCAGATAAAAAGAAGTTCCGTTTAGCAGGTGACGACTTTAGTGGTGATGGTATGCTTTCAAAGCGTGGACTTAAAACACTCAAGTTTGATAAGAATAGTTTAGCGGTACAAGAAGTTGACTATGGGGTTACATTAATCAATAAACTTGATAAACCTTTGACAGATATCGAATTTATTGAAGATGTAGCAAATACAGATAACCGACTATTCTTAACAAAATTCTACGGTAATCTGGTTGCGTTCGGTTCTAAGATTGGTTTCCAAATGAGTCAGGTTGAAATTAGAGGTTATAAGGATGATGGGACATATGATATTCTTCCCTGTGACACCTGATGGTCAAAATTGGTTGTTTAAGAGTGAAATGAATCAAACTGGTAAGACGCAATTACGGTCTTATCTTGATCAGATTAATGATGGTTCTTTAGATCCTGCCAATGCGGCACCGATAGTACCTCAGTATAAGAAGGTAGGTTTATATCTAAAGGATGTAACACTTCAGCCAACAAACAGTATCATATTTAACTTGAAGATGATGTTCATGGATCCATTCCATGAGGAATATAGTGCGACAAAAACCGTTAACGAATGTCATTAAATTAACTTCAAATAAGGTGAACGATGATGGTTCTAAGACACCACTTAACTTAAGTGGTGAGTGGAATACTTACTTTACACCACTTAATGAAAAAGGTAAACCTTTGGAAACAAACCTTCTTCCAAAAAGTAGGTATGCCGGGTGAACGTTTTTACAGCACGTTTGAATTTCAATTTAACAGAATTATCTAGCGCACGTTACTTTAAGAATCCAACATACATTGACTTACTACCTTTAGGTGTTTCTTTTCGACTCACATACATATGTAACACGTGTGGTCAATCATATTGAAGGTTGGTCATTTGAATTCATTAAGAACTATAATGATACAGGTCGTGATGCGGTAAAGATTAAGATGCCATCAGGCTATGCATATCAATTTGAAAAATATGGCCTTTGATATTAAGGATTTAGTTATCAACGATGATATCATTCAAGTAAGGCTGAAAATGATGAGTTAAATAACAATAATGAAGTATATTTCTACGCCGAGAACTGGACAAATGGTGTTCCACCAGAACTAACAGCGCAATATGATCCAAAAATCTTTGTAAATGATGACTTGGATATCAATATGAACGGTGTTACAAATGAGAAGATCTTGAAGGCAACTGCTAAGATTTTGGGTAATAACGTTGAGAGTATTCAATCGGATAAACATATCCGTAGTTTAGAACCAAATATAGAAGGTGGAGCTGCTGTTTACGGAAGAGCATTCACAAATAAGACAATCACAACAGACTTTGCGGATGTTACAAATACAAGTGGTCTTTTTCCAATATCGTATTAGTGTTCGTAACTACTACAACACACCAATGAATAAGATTGTGATGTATGACGTATTCCCGTTTGTTGGAGATGGTAGAAATTCTGCGTTCAGTAATACCTTACAAGGTCCAATTGAACTAAAGATTGGTTCAACTGATGTAAGTAGTCAGTATGATATTTACTATCGTACAGATAAATATCCAAATCCTAATGATGTAAATGAGCTATCAAGCCCACTTTGGACTACAACACCTGCTGATTATTCACAGGTAACAGCCATCAAAGTTATTGGTAAGAATGGTACGATTCTTGAACCATACCGTGTTTTATCAGCTTACTTAACAATGAAGGCTCCAAAGTATGATGCGACTCTAACGGAAGCAATTGCATATAATTCTGCAAATGTTATCTATAACAATGAGGCAATCATGCGTCAGGTACCTGCAGTAGCAAACCAACTCATTGATGTAATGGATGTATCTGTAGAAAAGAAATGGTTAGATGCGGATGGAAATCAAATCGCTACACCAGATGTAAACTCCATTACAGTGAAGTTATTTGCGGATGGTGTTGATACAGGTAAGACATTGGATATTACTGCTGCCGATAACTGGAAGGCAAAATTCACACATCTACGTCAATACAATATTGAAACTGCAACGGATGGTACGACTACAAAGACACCAATTGTATATTCTGTGGAAGAAGTTGGTGTAAATGATGATGGTCAAGTAACTTACAATGGAAAGAAGTATCAAGTAACTTCTACTTCTGGAAAGGTGAATAAAGATTCTCCAACAGATACTGTTGCACTAGAGATTACAAATAAACTCCTACAGGAAAAGTTTCTATTTCAGGTAAGAAGTTCTGGGTTGATGATGAGGATAATGATGGTAAGCGTCCAGCATCAATTACAGTACGCTTACTCGCAGATGGTGTAGAAGTGCAGAATAAGACTGTAACTAAAGATACTGATTGGGAATTTACATTTGAAGATTTACCTAAGTTCAATGGAACAACAGAGATTGTTTATACAATCAGTGAAGATGCAGTAGCAGATTACTCTACAAGCATTAGTAATTATGATATTGCGAATACACATGCACCTGAACAACTTGTTATTCCTGTTAAGAAGGTATGGGTAGATGATAATGATGCTCAATCTTTACGTCCTACTAGCGTACATGTAACGCTATTTGCGGATGGAGAAAAAGTTGATGAAGTTGATTTGAATAGTACAAATAGTTGGCAGTATATCTTTACGGGATTATCGAGATATCGTAGGGGTCATGAAATTCAATACACAGTGCAGGAAGATGCAGTTGCAAACTACACTACATCCTATTCCGGTGATATGACTACAACTTTCACTATTACAAATACGATTGATGGTAAGGTTTCGATTCCTGTCACAAAGAAGTGGATTGGTAAGGAAGCAGAAAGTGCAACAATCCGTCTTTTAGCAGATGGTCAAGAAGCAGCGAATGTTACATTAAACGCTGAGAATAACTGGCAACATACATTTACAAATATGCCGAAGTATAAGGATGGAAAACTAATCACTTATACAATTGCGGAAGATCCGATTGCTGGATACACAACAGCGATTACAGGTGATGCGACAAATTATGTTGTCACAAATACGAATACGAAGAAGATTGATATTCCTGTTACAAAGACTTGGGTAGGACCAGAAGGAACCTCTGCTGAAATTATTCTATCTAAGGACGGTACAGAGGTTGATCGTGTAACTCTGAATGCGGCAAATAACTGGACACACACATTTACAGGCTTAGCTTTATATGACAGCACAGATGGTCATGAATATGCGTATACAGTTACAGAAACAGATATTGCAGGATATGATAAGAATATTACTGGTAGTCAAACAGAAGGCTTCAAAGTTACAAATACTTACAAGCCAACACCAGTCACTGTAAATCCTGACCTTAAGAAGACAGTAGAAGGTAATCCAGCAAATCCTGCAGAAGTTTACATTTAACTTTAAGGCATTAGATTCAAATAATCCTATGCCAGAAGGAAGTCTAAATGGTATTAAGGAAGCTACTATCACAGGTGCTGGCACAACTTCTATTGGAGAAATTAAATTCAAACTCCCAGGAACCTATGTATATGAACTGACAGAAGTACAAGGTTCTACAAGAGGATATACTTATGACCAGACTGTATACACATTCACTTATAAAGTGAAGGATGTAAATGGTGATTTACAATCAGAACTTGTAATTACAAAGGGTACTGAAGAAGTGAATACAGCCGAATTTACAAACGTATATAAACCAAATCCTGTTCAGGTTGATCCACCTGTGAAGAAGGTGGTTGTGGGAAGTCCTACAAATCCATCAACATTTACATTCCGCTTGAAGACATTGGACCCAAATAATCCAATGCCACAGGGATCTACAGCTGGTGTGAAGACTGTTACAATTACAGGTACTGGCGAAACTGAATTTGGTGAGTATGAATTTACTGAAGAAGGAACTTATGTTTATGAAATCAGTGAAGAGGTTGGTAGTGATCCTAATTATGCATACGATGCGTCCACTTATACGATTACTTACACAGTAACAGATGATAATGGACAACTCGTTGTAGCAACTAAGGTTGTGAAGGATGATGGTACACAGATGCCAGTTGCGACTTTCACAAATACTTATACACAACCAAAGACACCAACACCACCAACATCTGATACAAATGGAATCACTTTATTTGCGACGATGTTATTGATCTCAATCTTAGGTTTTGCGGCTGCAGTCGTTAAGAAGAATCAAATGTCCAGATAAAGTAGTTGATATAACGTAAAAAGCGATTAGCAATGGATGCTAATCGCTTTTATTCGTATGACTTAATCATATAAGTGCTTTTAAATATCTGATTAATAGAAAGATATACTCAACAAAAATATAGGTTAAAAGTTAATAGTAAAAAGGTTTTTTAATCCCAATGTCCAAAGGGCCGAATTTCTAACATGGATTTACATTTAGGACATTGGACGTGTCTGTCGATACTATCATCAGTACAATCTGTGAAACCTTGTACTACTGATGCGTATCCATTACACGAAGTACATCTGTGATTATATTGTTCAAATAAATCATAATATTTGTCTAAATCACATGGTGAGACATAGTCATAACCTCTTCCAGAGAATGCTACTGACCAACGTGTATCTTTGTCTTGTTTAGAAGCATCATATCCGTCTTTAGGTACATATAAATCAAGTTTAGGGACATTCATTAGTTTTCCACATTCATTACATTGAACAACTATATATTCGCATGATATAGCACCATCTGGAAAAGCTTCGAAAAATTCTTTTCCTTGTTCACCCAAATTTCCCTCTTTCATTTTTGTTACAGCTTTCACAGTAAGCTACAGGGTATAAAAATCCAAAACCTAAATCTGCCTCGAAACCGTACCCACATTTTTCGCATTTACAATAAAACATTTGACCCATTATTTTTCACCATCCATATTGCTATTTCAGACTTGAAATGATTTACATATTTGGTTATTTAGCGTTATTTATTTTTACGCAGATATATTTGATAAAAAAATATACACCAATACAAGTACCAATGGTATTAGTAATTACATCACTAACATCGCTAACGCGATCAAATGAGAGTAATGGTTGTAAGACTTCAATACCGATACTTGAAAACAGTCCGATGAGAATGACTTGCCATGGTTTTGAGAGTTGTATTTTTGTCGAATTAAAAAGCCAAATGGTATAAACAATGATATATTTAATAATGACTCAGTTAGATAATCTCCGCGTTGTAACTGCCAGTCAATAAACGGATAGAAGTTTGTCTTTGATGAAAATCCACTGAATATATTAGGGATGTGTATGATGATAGGCATTAGTGTTAACATCATCATGATACATATATACAAATAGAGTGCACTATACCAAATCAGTTTCTTTTTTGGTAGTTGTTTCCATCTTTGTAAAAAGACAAAATAATATAAACATCCTAAAACGATGAAATCCGGTAACATGGGTAGAATTTGAATTTCGCATAGAAGAATTTTTAACACACATGATAGAAAGTATGTAAAAATAAATGGTGTGTGGACGGAGGTCAAATGAAATTTCTTGAACAGTTTACATTAATCACTGACATTATCTTTTGGACTAATGATCGTGTTATATCTATATCAGATTGTATATATTGCGGTAAGTATGTTTAAGCGCAAGGTTCCAAAGTTACCTGATGCAAAGATGAATCATCGATATGCAATTTTTATCTCTGCTCGTAATGAAAAAGGTGTTATTGGCGAATTATTAGATAGTTTACGTAATCAGACCTATCCAGATGACATGTATGATATGTATGTCGTTGCGGATAACTGCACAGACGAGACAGCTGAAGTAGCACGCCAACACGGAGCAATTGTATATGAACGCTTCAGCCAGGAAGAAGTTGGTAAGGGGTATGCATTAAACTTTCTTTATCATCGTGTGATTGAGTTGAAGGGTGAAGATTACTATGAAGCTTTCATGGTATTTGATGCGGATAATATCATCGATAAGAATTTCTTATATGAAGTAAATAAGACATTTGATACGGGCGAATTTGATGCGATGACAACGTACCGTAACTCTAAGAATTTTGATGAAAACTGGTTGACGGCAGCGTACTCTATTTGGTTTATGCATGAGGCTCGTCATTTAAATTACCCTCGTATGCTACTGGGAGCACAATGTATGATTTCGGGTACAGGCTTTGTCGTTTCTACGAAAGTAATGAAAGATAACGATGGCTGGCCATACTACCTTTTGACAGAAGATATTCAATTCTCAGTTGTAAGTACGATTAATCAATTAAAGATTGGCTATTGTGATACTGCAATTTTATATGATGAACAACCATCTACTTGGAAACAATCTTGGAAACAACGTATGCGTTGGGCAAAGGGTTTCTATCAGATTGATGGTAAATATTTGGGCGATCTTGCAAAAGGTGTCATTACTGCAAAGGGAAGACGTCTTGCCTTCTATGATATTTTTGATGACAGTACTACCTGCCGGATTATTAACAATTGCGATTTTTTTGGCTTTTGTATTATGGATTCTAGCTTCGGCTGGTTTAATGCCATACTATGTACGTCTTGTCTTCCAAAGAGAGATGTTGTGGTTTGTATTTAAGACTATCGAAGCTTTATGGGTCTCCTTAATGATTATTGGGGCTATTACTGTTGGTATGGAGTGGGATCGTATCGAGACCAATAACTGGGCTAAAATTAAGCATTTATTTTTTTGTTCCCGTTGTTCTTGTTGTCATATTTACCAATTTCTATACAGGCATTGTTTACAAAAAGTACATTGGGCACCAATTGAGCATCACTCAACAGAAGAATTAAATAAAAAGAATGAATAGTAAAATGAAGTGAACCGAGAGAGTTCACTTCATTTTTTTCATATAATGAAATTATTTGGGTATTAGGATTATGATGGTAATAGAGATGTTTGAATCACTAGGAGGATTCTACGATGAAATATGACTTTACAACAATTATGGATCGTCATGGCAAAGATGCGATTGCGGTCGATGGGATAGGAACAACAGGAAAACCTGAGTTGCCTGATGAGGGCTTTGATGTAATTCCAATGTGGATTGCAGATATGAACTTTCCTACAGTTCCTTCTGTACAGGATGAAATCATAAAGCGTGTGAATCATCCTGCATTTGGATATTTTGCGCCAAGTGAAGAATACTATCACAGTATCATCGATTGGCAAAATAAGCGTAATGGAGTAACAGGATTATTACCAGAACATATTGGATATGAAAATGGTGTTCTGGGTGGTTTGTTGTCTGCTTTAACAGCTTACGCTGCCCCTGGAGATGCAGTGTTAGTACATAGTCCAACATATATTGGTTTTACGCATTGTTTAAATAATAATGGTTTTCATATTGTACATAGTCCGCTCATAAAAGATAAAGATGGTATCTGGCGGATGGATTATGTAGATATGGAAGAGAAGATTAAGCAAAATCATATTCATGTGGCAATCTTCTGTTCCCCACACAACCCTTGTGGTCGTGTGTGGCAATTGGATGAAATTCAAAAAGCAATGGAAATCTTTGAACGTAATGATGTAGTTGTTATCTCAGATGAAATCTGGTCAGATATTATATTAGAAGGATATAAGCATATTCCTACACAATCTGTGAATGCATGGGCACATGAACATGTAGTTGCATTATACGCACCAAGTAAGACGTTTAATCTTGCAGGACTGGTGGGAGCATATCACATCATCTACAATCAGACACTGCGTGATCGAATCCATTCAAAAGCCTCAAAATCTCACTACAACAATATGAATGTATTGTCCATGCATGCATTAATTGGTGCCTATAAACCAGAAGGGCATGCATGGTTAGAAGAATTACGAGAAGTGATTACTGGTAATGTAAATTATGCAGTAGAGTATATCAATGAGAACTTCGAAGGTGTAGAGTTAATGAAGCCGGAAGGAACATACATGTTATTTATTGATTGTGAGAAGTGGTGTAAGCAGCACAGAAAAACAATCGAAGAAGTTGAAAAAGCTGGATATCGTGTTGGTGTAGCTTGGCAAGATGGGCGAATGTTTCATGGACCATATAGTATTCGTATGAATCTAGCATTACCTTTATCACGTGTACAAGAAGCGTTTGAACGTTTGAATCAATATGTATTCAACGCAAATTGGTAATAGTATAAGTTTAGAATAATAGAGGTAAGCGATATTTACACTTATGGGCACGAAGTATTCGTGCCCATAATGTGTTATATATGAATTTAAATATCTATTCTCTCACCGATAGTTTAGAACTTTATATCCTGCGGCTATAACTTCTTTTTTTGTTGTCTGATAATGGCTATAGTCATCAATATGAATTGGATAAGTATTTTTGGGATGCAGTAAATCAGTTAGCTGATTTAACATTTTTCAAATTCATTGTGAATGGTCCTCCAAATGACTCTGATTTCACGGCTCCTAAATTAGCAAAAACAGCATCTATATTTCTCGATATATAGTTTATTAATTTTGGATAGAAAAATAGTATCGCTTGTAAAAATAGAGCACTTTTGGTTTCGGATGGTCCAATAATTGAAATTTGATATCCATTTACTTTTTCCTATAATTACCTGCATGATGAAATTACTTGCATGATATGCTGGTATAGCTTTGATGGTAATCTGATACTCATCAATAGTAAATTTCTTCTCATCATTCCAATTTAAGATGATACTATTTGAACATAACAAGTCTTTTATAATTTTTTCATTGGGCGAAATAACAATTTTCTCACGCATGTAGTTTCTTCCAATATCATCTAGATGATCTTTGGTGATTATGTGTGATTAACCAGATATTAACTTTGTTTAGGAGAGTTGTATCGTTGTAGACATCATTTTGTTTCTCAGATACGAACCCTTTAAACTGAACTTTAGTTCCTTTCGGAGATAAATCGGGATCGATGCCAATATAGAATTTATCATCAATGGAGATTACTCCACAGGCAACTCCACAATAAGTAAACGAAATAGACATAAAACCTCTCTTTCTAGCGATTCTAACTCATTCAGAAATGAACTATTGTTTAGATTCATTATAAAGCATTCTTAAGAATACTGATTGGTATTCATGTTTCCTGATGATATTCAATATCTTCAAAATAAAAATCCGCTATACGGAATTTTTTATAGTCGGGGTGACGAGATTCGAACTCACGACCTCTTCGTCCCGAACGAAGCGCTCTACCAAGCTGAGCCACACCCCGATACCCTACTGCATATTATATCAAATAGAGAAAAAGTGGAGAGTGAAAATTTATTACTTTGATTGCTTTATGAGATAGAGAATACCACTAATAACACTCGTAATAATTACTAGCACAATATACATTAATAGAAAACCTGCAATACCTGCCACAATATCAACGAAGTCCATTGTACCGGTGTGGGTAATGCCTTTGACCAATTTCAATTGCAAAGGTAATCACAATAATGAGTGTAAATACATATATAAAGGTTAATGTAAGAAAGTGATGTCGCTTTTGCGAGGAATTTGAAAGAGTGGATATATAATCGCAATCATTAAAATTCCTAATATACCAATGACTACAAAGTGCAAGTCTTTATCAGATAATCCAATCAGATTATTATCATTCCATGTCAAAATTGTATTATGAATAGAAGTGATTAGTTCAATCAGAAAATAGAGAATTTTTGTTAACATAGGGACCTCCTTGGGGAGTATCATAGCAGAATTTAATACTGTAATAAAAGTGATAAAATGATGAGACTTTCCATGAAAGCGATTTAGCAAAACCTAAGGGAATCGAATTTGGTTGGTTATGGTATAATATTGGCATGCAAAAGCAACTTTTCATAGTGCTTTTTGGGAGATTATTATGAATCAAAATGTAAGAAAGATTACCGAAGGGGCAATGATGGTTGCCTTAATCGGCGTATTTATGTTAATCGATAGACAGTTCCAAGGAACATTCAGTAGTATGTTTGTGTTCCTATTACCATTACCAATGGTATATTTTGGAGCGAAATATGGACTGCGTGATAGCTTGATGGTTTTAACTGCTATCATCTTTGTGTCCTTTATTTTCGCAAAGTCCCATTTGCAGTATTCTTCTTTGTTGCTGAAGCGATTATTGGTTTGGTATATGGATGTGGTATCTATCAAAATGTAGAGAGTAAGAGGTTATTGTTAAGAACGATGGTTCTTGGAGGTCTTACAGAGCTACTAGCGGTTGTGATTAACGTGGCTATCTTTGGTGTAAGTTTTGACCAACTGGTATTAGAATTACGTGAAACTTTTGATATGATGCAAAAATCAATGGGTTTAGCAGTGAATACCAATGTGGATATCAACGTATTATTGCGTAATGTATTCTTCGTAAGTACGCTGATGTTAGGTGTATTAGAAGCGATAGTGACACATATTTCATCAAGATTATTACTCAAGAGATTGCGTATGAAGATTCCTGAATCAACACCGCTCTATCTATATTTTCCACCTAAATGGATTGGATATGTGGCACTCGTTGGAATGTTTGGGTATTCTCTATATCGGTTCTGGTTATATTAAAACAGAACCGGCTCTAACGATTATTTCAGCGTTAGGTACGTTTGCTTATTTTTATCTGACAGCGATGGGTGTTGTTGGATTACTTGTTATGATTGGATTAATGGCAAAGGAAAGTCGCAAAATCTTAACATTTGTAGTGTTTATCTTAGCGATAGTTCTGTCATTTCCAGTTGCGATTTATGGATTTTTATATATCACGACAAATATGCATCAACGAATAGTAGAGGAGGGATATCATGCAACAAAAAATGAATCGAATTAAACAGCTTGTTTTTGTGGCACTTGCTATCCAACTTGCTGTTGTTATCTTATTGCAGTTGATTTTCAAATTAAATATCTTGCCAGGTATCTTGGTATTGATTGCAGAGGCTCTAATAGCAGTGTATCTCTTAGAGTTTTTCCAATCTGCGAAATGAAGAAGAGTCCATTGGTCTAGAAAAGTATTTAGGTGGTTCTTACGCGGATGCGTATCTAGTTGGTGGCGTAGGTATGATGAACTATGATGAAAACTATGTCATTACTTGGCAGAGTGAGCTCTTTAAGGAGAGAGGACTTGATCGTATTGGTTCTAAATTACTGACCTGGTTACCTGAAAGCCAATGATATTATTTCCGGGAAACGGAAAAGGTTAATGTTCAGATTGACCAATATGTTTATGAAGTAAGTAAGCGTGAAAATGCACCAACGATATTCTTTTAAAGATATTACACTTTTAGATAAGTATCGTGGTAAGTATAACGAAGAACATGTTGTACTAGGTCTAGCTAGTTTTGATAACTATGAAGAAAGTACGATGTATGCGGATGACGCGGATATTGCAAATATCAATGCGACAATTCGTACACCGCTCAACGAATACTTCCAGCAGTACGGTGTATTCTTAAGAAGATTAAATAACAATCGTTACTTATTAGTACTCAATGAGAGAATCTATCGTGAGATTGCGGCAGATCGTTTCTCAATTCTAAATATTGTACGTAAGGCTTCACAGAAGGCTGAAGTATCTATCACATTGTCTATGGCTTTCGCCAAGGGTAGTTCAAACTTTGCGGAACTTGATGAGACAGTTACGAAGTTACGGATCTTGCGCAAACGCGTGGTGGTGACCAGGTTGCGATTCAGGTGGTTGGCGAAGATGTTAAATACTTTGGTGGTTCAACTGAAGCTGCCGAGAAGAGAAGTCGTGTACGTGTACGTGTAATGGCACATGCATTACGTGACCTTATTCAACATTCTTCCAACGTAATTATTTGTGGACATAAGAATGCGGACTTTGACTGTATTGGTTCTGCAATTTGTTTATCCAAGATGGCATCTGCTTTCAATAAACCGGTCAGCATTATCGCTAAGACGGGTGGTATTGAAGAAAAGTTAGAAGCTGCAATGAAAGAAAATGAGCAGGAACTAGCAGAAGGTGTAACATTTGTGACGGAAGGTGAAGCAATCAACCAACTGAAGGATGATACACTTGTCATCATGACAGACCATCACAACATTCTACAGTCTAATGGTGCAAAACTGTTAGAGATGGCGAAACGTATTGTTGTAATTGATCATCACCGTAGAAGTACAGATATGGGAGTAAAGCCTATTCTGATTTATATCGAAGCAGGTGCTTCTAGTACTTGTGAAATCTTAACGGAAATGATTCCGTTTATATCAAGTAAAGTAGATATTTCTGAATTAGAAGCGACATTCATGCTTGCAGGTATGACGATTGATACACGTAAGTGGCGTGAAAGAACAGTGTACGTACCCTATGATGCAGTGAGTGCTTTACGTAAACTTGGAGCTGATCTCAGGTTGCATATGACTATCTGAAAGATACTATGAAGAGTTTGCATTAAAGAGTGCAATTATGAATGCAAGTGAAAGTTATCCAGATGGTATCGTAATTGCAGCTGTAGAAAACGAGAAGATTACGCGTTCAATTATGAGTCAGGTTGCGGATAGTTTATTAAGTATTCAAGATGTAAAGGCAGCCTTTGTTATCGCGCAGGATAAGAGTACAGGAATCAATAGTATTTCTGCACGCTCAAATGGTGAAAATTAATGTACAGGCAATTATGGAAGCCATGCATGGTGGTGACATATGACAGTCACGCAACTCAACGCAAGGATGCGACAGTAAAAGAACTCAAAGAAGAGTTAATTATATTATTGAACAACAAAAGAAGGAGGCAGATGATGAAAGTAATTCTAAACAAGATGTTAAAAAGTAGGAAGCGTGGAGATATCGTTGATGTTTCTGATGGTTACGGAAGAAACTTTAATCGCAAGAGGACTTGCGGTGGCAGAATCTAAGGCTAGCTTTAGAAATCTTAAAAAGAACAGAAATCAGAAGAAGCTGCACTAGAAGCACAGCGCGAACAAGAAGCACGTGAAAAAGCTGCATTATTAGAAAATACAGTAATTACTTTTCACAGTGAAGTCTGGTAAAGAAGGAAGAGTCTTCGGTTCTGTTTCTACAAAGCAAATTGTTGAAGCTTTGAATAAAAAAGGCATTATAGTCGAAAAGCGTAAGATTATTGATACAGAACCAATTCATAGTCTTGGCACAACAAGAGTAAAAGTTGAATTACACAAAAATGTTATCGGTACAATCGTTGTAAAAGTACTGGGAAGTGAGAACCAAATATGCTACGCGTATTACCTTCTGCACCTGAGGCAGAAGCTAGTTTACTTGGAACCATGCTTGTATACCCAAGTTCTTCTCGCACAGCACTTGAAGAAGGACTTGAAGCTGATGATTTCTTCATTGAAGCCAATCGTCGTATCTATCATGCATGTGAAGAACTATATCAAGAAGGTATACAGATTGACTCCACTACTGTTGCGACACGTTTAAAGGATACGGATTTATTAGATAAGTCTGGTGGAATGGAATACATTCTAAACTTAATGAACGCTGCAGTCACAAGTGCGAATACATTAACGTATGTTAATTTGATTCGTGATAAAGCAATGATGCGTCGTATGATTGAAGCTGCTGAAAGAGTTGCGGAAGAAGGCTTTAATGGACAGACGAATTTAAATGATTATCTTGATCGTTCAGAGAAAGAAATCTTGAATGTATCTCGTAACCGTAAAGCGGGTGAGTTTAAGAATCCTAACGATGTCTTAAATGAAGTGTTAAAAGACACTCGTGCAGCAGTCTCAGAATTCATCTGAGATTACTGGGTTAAAAGACAGGCTTTAATGATTTTCGACCGTATTACACATGGTTTACAGCGTGGTGATATGATTGTCTTGGCTGCGCGTCCATCTATGGGTAAAACAGCGGTTGCCTTAAACATAGCGATGAACGTTGCACTCATTCCACAAGCTCAAAAAGGTGCGATTGCGATTTTCTCACTTGAGATGGGCGCAGAACAGTTAGCGATGCGTTTGTTAAGTGCGAAAGAGTCATATTCAAGGTGATAAGTTAAAGACCGGTCGTTTAACAAATGAAGAATGGAATCGTATTAATGAAGCTTCAGCAGAGTTAAAAGCTTCCAATATTTATATCGATGATATGGCAGGAATCAAGATTCCTGAAATCTTCTCAAAAGTGTCGTCGTTTGCAGGCAGAGCATGGTTTAAATATGGTTATGATTGACTATATCCAGTTGATTAGTGGGCCATCCGATCGTTCTGGCGTAAATCGTCAGCAGGAAGTATCTGATATCTCTCGTAGTTTAAAAGCACTTGCACGTGAGCTAAATGTTCCAGTTGTGGCCTTGTCTCAGTTAAGTCGTAGTGTTGAAACACGTGAAGATAAAAGACCAATGTTAAGTGACTTACGTGAATCTGGAGCGATTGAGCAGGATGCCGATATCGTTATGATGTTGTATCGTGAGTCATACTATAACGAAGAAGCAAAAGAACAAGCTAGAGAATCTGGAACAGAACGTTTAGAAATCAATCTAGCAAAGCATCGTAATGGTGCAACAGGTAGAGTTTATGTAGCGTTTGAAGCAGATACGAACGCACTATATAACATTGCCCCAAATAAACCACAATAATGAAGGAGGAAGGCATGAAAAATCTGATTGCTGTAACGGTATGCTTAGTGTTATCAATCGCAATTGTAATCGTGCCTTCTTTTTTCTATCCTTCCTATGAGGGTGTTGTGGCTGGGACAGTGGGTGATTTTAACCAAACTGTAGAAATGATTACTTCTGATGTACATAAAGTATATAAGTTATATCAAGATCAAAAGTTGATAGGTATCATAAAAGATAAAACTTACATGGATGAACATCTAAATACCGTTTATGAGAAAAAATATGCTAGCATGTTTCCAAATACACATATTAGTATTGCTAGTAACATGTATCTTGTTGAAGAGATGAGCTCAAATGTCTATACAGATGTAGATGCTGAAATCATGCAGTATTTAGATGACCATTCTCTATATAGTATTGCTTGTAAATCAATCTCTTTCTCAAACGAAGATGAAGAGTATGCAAGAATTTTTGTGACATCAGAAGATATTTATCAAGAAGCGTTACAAAAGTATTTATCCTATTTTATTGATGAAAGTACCTTAGAAGCCATTCATGAGCACCAGATAATTTCAAATCTAATGGAATATGGTGAAATGACAATGGGTTTTGAAAATCAATGAAACAATACAGATTGCGGATGCGTACGCATCCGTAGGAGAGATTAAGACTACGGAAGAAGAAGTATTACGTTATTTATCCTATGGTGATAATGAGAGCCTTGAATACTATACGGTTGAAGAAGGAGATACACTAGCTTCAATAGGTATACAGAATTACGGTTTAACTGTAGAGCAGTTAATGCGTATCAATCAAGATGTAATTACAGATGTAAACCAAAAATTAACTCCAGGCACAAAACTATGTGTAACTTACTTTACTTCACCAATTGATGTATATGTTTATAAACAAAGATTACAGAAGGAAACATTGTTCTATAAGACCTCTGTATTAGAAGATAATACGGTTGAAACTGGTAAAACAGTGGTTAGACAGATTGGTGCGAATGGTTCAAAGAATGTACTCTATCATGAAACATGGGTGAATGGAGTATTAAATGCTGGACAAGAGTTATCTTCGGTTGTAACAGCAGCAGGACAAGATGAAGTAATTGCGATTGGAAAGAATAGTGATTTAGGTATTGGTAGTGGTAACTTAGCGTATCCTGTTGAACATCCTGAAATCATCTGTGAGTATGGCTGTTATGCAGGATTTGAGTCGATTGATTTTATCAATCGATATAATCGATGGGGAAATGTACTGGCTGTTGATACAGGAAGTATTAAAGAAAAGGGTTATACAGATGAGTTGGGTAACTATGTAATCATTGACCACCATAATGGGTATCAGAGTGTATATGGGCATATGTACTTACCGTGCACATTAGAAGTTGATACCATTGTTAGAAAAGGCGATGTAATCGGTAAGATTGGTATGACTGGTAAAGCGACGGGACCACATTTAACATTTAGCATATATAAGGATGATGAGCCAATAAATGCATGTTCTACATTGATGAATTGTGAGGATTTGAACTGATGATGGAATTTGCATTATTAGCGAGTGGTTCAAAAGGGAATAGCTTTGTGATTGTGGACGGTACTACAAAAGTTATGATTGATTGTGGTACAACAAAGAAATATATATTTGAGCGTTTAAAAGAACTTGAGATATCATTAGATGATTTAGATGCGGTATTAATCACACATAATCATTCTGATCATATCTCTCAAATAAAACATTTCGCATCTTTACCAATCTACTCACCTATTGAGATACCAAATATAGATACCTTTTATGTAAAACCTGGTTCCTCCTTTACGATTGAAACTCTGCGCTTTACACCAATTGCACTATCGCATGACGCGTTAAATACAGTTGGATATATTGTTGAAAATGGAATTGAAAAACTGGTATATATCACAGATACGGGATATATCAATGAGAAACATATTCCACGTATCAAAGATGCGGATTACATCGTGTTAGAGTCTAATCATGATGTACAGATGCTAATGGCGACTAGTCGTCCGCAATTTACGAAACAGCGAATCTACAGTGATACAGGGCACTTATGTAACGAAGATTGTGCAGCTGCAATAGATCAAATTGTTACAGAGAAAACAAAGATGATTATTCTTGCGCATTTAAGTGAACAAGCAAATACACGCAAGAAAGCTTTAGATACAACAATACATGCATTACAAAATCATCGAGGTTCACTGCATGAAAAACTTTACTAGTATGTGCAGCAGGACAATATGAGATGATTAGAAAGGGTATATATGATGAAAAAAAGTTGATGCCGGTAGCGTTAGCGCTATTATTGGTATGGAATCTAGTCCTAACAATGATGCTGATTAGGAATCTTCAAAAGAATAATATAGGTAATAATTCTCTTGAGGATATGAATAGTACAAACTATACAACATCAGACTATACTAGTGCGATTGAAAAGAGCAGAAGTAGTGTAGTAACTGTAGAAAGTGATGGATCTTACTATAGTGGTATTATCATTGCAAAAGAGAAGGAAACAGTACATATATTAACAACTACAAAGGCTATAAAGAATGGTAGTCCTAATGTAGTGTTTGATAGTGGTGTGCGTGTTAGTTCTACAATTGTAGGAGATGATGCTGATAGTGGATTAGCTGTTATTCAGGTTACAACAAACTTTGAGGTAAAACCGTTTACGATTTTTAGATACGAATGTTTTAGCACAGGGTGCTAATGTCGTGGTGATGAGTGGTAGAAATCTAACGACGGGTAGTGCTGTTGTTAGCAGTGGTATTACTTCAGAACCAGGTGTATGGCGTATGAGTAGTACAACTACTTGGTTATCTTCCATGCTAGAAATGGATACACCAATTACTTCGATTCAAGAAGGTGGTGCAGTAATCGATTTAAATGGGTCACTTGTTGGAGTAGTGGCAAGTCAACCATATCAAGGAAATTCTCGTATGGAGTATGCAATTACTGCAAACGAAATTAAAGCTAATTTATAATGCAATTAAGACAAATGGAAAAGTGATGCGTGGTGCACTAGGTGTTGTGGTACGAAATGTATCGAGTATGCTTGCATATGAAAAGAGTGCACATGGCATCAACATCGATATGAAGTCAGGATTATATGTTCAAACAGTAATTGAAAAGATGGATACAGAAGATGGTCTTCAGGAAGGAGATATCATCACAATGATTGATGGTATTGAAATGACATCTTATCAAGATGTGCTTGCAAGATTGTACATGCATTCTGCTGGTGATACTGTGAATGTATCTATTATCCGTGGTGGTGAAAGTAAGCAGATAGGTGTGGTTCTGCAATGATTAAGATTATTGCCTGTGGCAAACTGAAAGAGAAGTGGATGAAGGAAGGTATCGCTGAGTATGTAAAGCGTATCCGTCCATACGATAAGATTGAAAGTCATCGAAGTTCAGGATGAAAAAGCACCAGAGACAAATTCGCTGCTGAAAAATGAGCAAGTAAAAGATTGTAGAAGGGCAGCGCTTATTAAAGAATGTACGTGATGATGAATATCTCATCTTGTTGGATCTTGCAGGACAAGATATCGATTCTGTGGCTTTGGCAAATAAAATCCAGGATTGTTATAACCATGCTAGAAGTAAGATTACATTTGTGATTGGTGGTTCTTTGGGGTTGAGTAGTGAGCTAATTGCACGTGCAGATTTTCGTTGGCGTATCTCAAAAAGCAACCTTTCCACATCAACTTTGTAGAATATTAGTGGTAGAACAAATTTATCGTAGCTTCCGCATTCTACATAACGAGCCATATCATAAGTAAATTTCTAACATAGAAATATTGTATCGAATTGCAACTTCCTACAATGTAAACGCTTGTATATGAAACAAGTATGTTATAAAATACAGATATAGTAAGTAAAAACGATCAGGAGGATAAACCAATGAAAGAGATTACTGTTACAGTTGTTGACCCAGTAGGATTACACGCACGTCCTGCTACAGTTGCTGTAAATGCTGCAAGCAAGTTTAAGAGTGAAGTAAAGGTATCCTATAAGGGACGTACAGTGAATATGAAGTCCATTATGGGAGTTATGTCACTTGGTATTCCAACACAGTCCGAAATTACAATTTCCTGTGAAGGTGATGACGAAGACTCAGCTGTTAAGACAATTGAAGATGTTCTTCGCGCTCAAAAAAAGTTATTGCTTAATAGATAACGATAAGGGGAGAAAGATGTTTTGACATCTTTCTTTTTTTCTTATGTTAAAATAGGGATAAGGAGCTAAAAATTATGTATTTAGATGAATATAAACGTTGGCTATCTGCAAATTTAATCGACTTTGATTTACACGCAGAATTAGCTGGTATTGAAAATGATGAAGAAGCAATCAAGGAAAGATTTGCAGTATCTTTGAAGTTTGGTACAGCTGGTTTAAGAGGTACTCTTGGTGCTGGTACAAACCGTATGAATATCTGGGTTGTTCGCCAGGCTACACAGGGTGTCGCTGATTGGGTTAAGACACAGGGTGGTACACAAACTGTTGCAATCAGTTATGACAGCCGTTTAAAGGGTTGGACATTTGCGAAGGATGCGACTGCTGTATTAGCAGCAAACGGTATTCATGTTCGTCTTTATGATGAACTAATGCCTGTACCTGCCTTGAGCTTTTGCGACAAGATACTATCACTGTAACGCAGGAATCATGATTACTGCATCTCATAACCCCTGCAAAATATAACGGTTTTTAAAGCATATGGACCAGATGGTTGCCAGATGACGGATGATGCGGCTGCGATTGTATACGATCAGATTCAGAAGACAGACGTATTAACAGGTGCGAAATATATTTCCTTTGCGGAGGGTGTAGCGAAGGGTCTTATCCAGTTTGTTGGTGAGGATTGCAAGGAAGCACTCTATCAAGCAATTGAATCTAGACAAGTTCGTCCAAATCTATGCAAGACTGCAGGTTTGAAACTTGTTTATTCCCCATTAAATGGTACAGGTCTTGTGCCTGTAACACGCGTTTTAAGCGATATTGGTATTACAGATATTACAATCGTTCCTGAACAGGAATATCCAAATGGATACTTTACAACATGTTCTTATCCAAACCCTGAAATTTATGAAGCCTTAGAAAAGGGATTGGAACTTGCGAAGAAGGTAGGAGCAGACTTGATGCTTGCGACTGACCCGGATGCTGACCGTGTAGGTATCGCAATGAAGTGTCCGGACGGTTCATATGAACTCGTATCCGGTAATGAGATGGGTGTACTCTTACTGGACTACATTTGTGCTGGACGTATTGAAAAGGGCACAATGCCTAAGAATCCAGTAGCTGTGAAGTCTATTGTATCTACACCTTTAGCAGATTTAGTTGCGAAGCACTATGGTGTTGAGCTACGTCATACATTAACGGGTTTCAAGTGGATTGGTGATCAGATTGCACAACTTGAAGCAAATGGCGAAGAAGAACGTTTCATCTTTGGTTTTGAAGAGAGCTATGGTTACCTAGCGGGCTCTTATGTACGTGACAAGGATGCGGTTGTTGGTTCCATGTTAATCTGTGAGATGGCTGCGTACTACCGTAGTATTGGTTCCTCCATCAAACAACGCTTGGAAGAAATCTATGCACAGTATGGACGTTTCCTCAATCAGGTAGATAGTTATGAGTTTGCAGGTCTTTCCGGTATGGATAAGATGGCTGGTATTATGAATACTCTACGTACAAATCCACCAGTAGAATTTGCTGGACGTAAGGTTGTATCTGTAACAGACTATAATAAGCCTGAAGAGACAGGATTACCTAAGGCAAATGTACTGATTTTCGGTTTAGAAGATGGTGCGACAGTAGTGGTTCGTCCTTCTGGTACAGAGCCTAAGATCAAGACATACTTTACAACTTTAGGTAAAGACTTGGCTGAAGCACAGAAGGAAAAGGATGAGTTAGCAGCAGTACTCAAGCCTTTATTCTCCTAAGAAACTTTGAATACAGATAGATGCAGGTTGATATCTGCATCTTTTTGTTTGAAATTCTATGTTTGTTTGTACGTTTTTCATCATCTATCTGTATCTATTCAATACTGGCAATGTTAAAATGAAATATAACGTAGTTACGGAGGATCGCATATGAATTTAGAACGTATCATTGAAGAGTTTCATCAGGGTCATTCATTGAATGCATACGAGGTGTTTGGCGCCCATTTTGTGGACGGTGGGGTTCGCTTCACAGTGTATGCGCCTCATGCGGAAAATGTATGGGTCGTTGGATCATTTACAAACTGGGATGAAAATCAAATTTTGATGGAAAGAATGAATTTCCAAGGTGTATGGACAATTACAGTTCCATATTTAAATGAGTGGGAAGTTTATAAATATAAGATTCAAACAAGAACAGGAAATATTCTATATAAGGCTGACCCATTTGCTTTCTATAGTGAAACAAGACCAAATACGGCTAGTAAGCTTGTCGATTTAAGCAAACTATCTTGGACAGATGAAAAGTGGCTACAAGAGCGTAGTTTAAACTTTGATAAGCCAATGAATATCTATGAGTTATACGTTGGTGGTTGGAAACGTAATGGTGAGCATCCATACTCCTATGACATGCTTGCAGATGAACTGATTCCATATATCAAAGAGAATGGATATACACATATTGAGTTAATGCCATTGAGTGAGTATCCATTTGATGGATCCTGGGGATATCAGGTAAGTGGATACTATTCCCTAACAAGTCGTTATGGAAATCCACAGGAATTTAACCGCTTTGTGGACCGCTGCCACGCGGCTGGAATTGGTATCATCATCGATATGGTGCCTGTTCACTTTGTGAAAGGATGACTTTGGGTTTACGCTACTTTGATGGAGAAGCGTTATATGAATATCCAAATGAATATGACGCAAACTCTGAATGGGGTACGATGAACTTTAACTTATGGAATGAAGAAGTACGTTCCTTCTTAATGTCATCAGCTGCTTTCTGGGTAAATATGTATCATATGGATGGTATCCGTATTGATGCGGTTTCTAACCTCATTTATTGGGCTGGTAATCGTGATAGAGGTACAAATGATGGTGCTATCTACTTTGTAAAACGCTTGAATTACTACATGCATAAGGAATTCCCAACTGTCATGATGATTGCGGAAGATAGTTCTGATTTCCCTAATGTAACAGTAGCGACGGAAAAAGATGGATTGGGCTTTGACTATAAGTGGGATCTTGGTTGGATGAATGATACGCTCAAGTATTATGGAACAGACCTATCTACCGCTATTATGATCACCATAAGTTGACTTTCTCGATGGCATACTTCTATAGTGAGAAGTTCTTAATGCCATTTAGCCATGACGAAAATGTACATGGTAAACATACTGTCATCGACCGTATGTGGGGTGATTATGATGCGAAGTTTGCACAAGCAAAGAACTTGTATGCATACATGTATGCGCATCCTGGTAAGAAGTTAAACTTCATGGGTAATGAACTGGGCTCTTTCCGTGAGTTTGATGAAACTCGTGAGATTGACTGGGAATTACTCCAGTATCCAAAGCACTATTCCTTCAATTTATTTATGAAGAAGTTAAATGAGTTATACCTATCGCATGCATGTTTGTATGAAGCGGATTACAGCTATGATAGCTTTAAGTGGATTGATGCGGACAACAATGTACAAAGTGTATATTCATTCTATCGTAGTAGTAAGGATGAATACCTTGTGAGTGTATTGAACTTAAGTAATACAACATATGAGAATTTTGAGTTAGAAATGCCACAAGGTGGATTCTATAAAGAAATATTAAAACTCAGATGACCAAGTTTATGGTGGTAATGGAATGATCCATTCTAGAGCGATTCGTACTTCGAAGAAAGATGGAAAGAATATCTTGAAGATGAATCTTGCACCATTTGCGGCAGTTTGGTTTGTAGCGAAAAAAAGAGGTAAGAAATAAAGATGTCAATATTTAATGCGTATTTAGATGATTTTGGAAAAATTACTGTAACGATTGATCGTAGCTTTTATCACGGTGAATCAAGTCGTTTTCAATTGACAGGACTTGGTGGTTATGTCGAGGAACTATCAATTGAAGGTGTAGAAACACACGACAGTTTTATCCTATATCGTCTAAAGGGTTTATATGAACCTAACTTCCGCATGGATTATCAGGTTCGTGAAAGTCATGGTAGATATACACCGTTGATTGCACGTTTAATTGTAAAGAGCGAACGCTTTTAATGCCTTGTATGGATATGAGAAAGATGACTTGGGCTCGCACTATACACCTGAATATACATGGTTCAAGGTATGGGCACCAACTGCGGTAAATGTATCACTATCCTTAGACGTTAGTGGTGTTCAAATATTAAAGGCAATGGAGCCTAGTGAAATGGGTACTTGGTATGTAAAGGTACCTGGTGACTTTAAACATGCGACATATACATATTTAGTAGAGCGTAATGGCAAAGTGGTTAAATCCTTAGACCCATATGCATATAGTTGTAATGGAAATGCAAAGGCAAGTGCAGTGATTGATTTATCTGAACTAGATAAGATTAAAGATTATCCTTTTGAAGATACAATCGCACCTACAGAAGCAATCATCTATGAATGCAGTGTTCGTGATATGACAATGCATCCATTTACGGGAACAACAACACATGGAAAGTTTAAATCATTGTGTGAGGATGGAACAGAATATAGAGGACTTCCAACTGGATTAAATTACATTAAGTCCTTGGGTGTAACCCATGTTCAGTTCATGCCATTAACAGACTTTAGTACGGTTGATGATTTCAAGCCAGAACTCAACTACAACTGGGGGTATGATCCTCGTCAGTATCTATCGTTAAAGGGTAGTTTTAGTTCTGATCCAGATCATCCATATGTGCGCATGAAAGAATTTAAAGAATTAGTATCATGTCTTCATCGCAACCATCTACGCGTGACATTAGATGTTGTCTTTAACCATGTCTATGATGTTGCGGAAAGTGCTTTTGACTGCCTAGTGCCATATTATTACTTCCGTTATAACGAAGAGGGTTATATGTCTAACGGCTCATATTGTGGTAATGACTTCGCTTCAGAGATGCCAATGGCTTCTAGATATCTTGTATATGTAATTCGTAGTTTAATGCAAATATATGGTATCGATGGCTTCCGTTTTGACTTAATGGGAATTATATGATGTCGCTACAATGAATAAGATCTCGTAAATGAAGCAATTCGCACTAACCCTAGTGCACTGATTTATGGTGAAGGTTGGGATATGCCAACGATGTTACAAGGATCACAAAAAGCAAATATTCATAACCAAGGGCAATGCCTCACATTGGTCACTTCAATGACTATTTCCGTGATGTAATTAAGGGCAAGACAAGTGAAAGTGAAAAGTATGAACGCGGTTATGCGACTGGTAAGTGGGAAAATGCATTTGCAAGTTTAGCAGGGTTTAACAGCAAACGTTCTTGATACACCACATTATAAGAGATTCTTCTCCAGATCAGTCTATTAACGGATTTGAAACACACGATAATAGTACAGTTTGGGATAAGATGCATGCATGTTGTAATAATGAAGATAGAGCAACACGTATTCGTCGACAGAAGATGATGATTGCGATTACGATGGTTTCACAAGGTGTGCCATTTGTACATGCTGGTTTTGAATTCTGTGATACAAAGAAGGATAATCATAATTCTTATAACGCTCCAGATGAAATTAACCGTATGGATTGGGAAAGAATGGAATATTATCAAGAAGTTGTGAAGTATTTCCGTAAGGCAACAGCTCTACGCAGATCAGTAAGTGAATTCTGTCTGAAAACTGCGTTAGAAATTAATGAAAAAGTGAAGGTTTGGGTTGCGGATGACCAAAGTGTATTCTATGATATTGCAGGTTCGAAGGGTAATGCAGAAACGATTCGTGTCATGATTAATCCATCAACAGGTGATCGCTTCTATAGTTTTTGATGAGAAGTGGCAAGTCATCTTTGATGAAAATGGTAATAGCCAAACAGGCAAATCAAATCATGTTTGTGTTCCAGCATTAAGTCTAATCGTATGCAAGAGGTAGAATATGGGATTATTTGGAAATCTATTCGATAGTGAAAAAAGACATTTTCATCAAGCTGAAGTACTCGCAGATAAAGTTTTGAAATTGGAAGAAACATATGCGCAAAAAACAGATGATGAATTACGTGAAGTAACAAGACAACTACAAGAAAAAATACAGGCAGGAACATCTTTAAAAGATGTACTGCCTGATGCTTTTGCGAATGCTCGTGAAGCAGCAAAGCGTGTATTAAATGAATTTCCGTATCGTGTTCAGGTATTAGGTGGCGTCCTACTACATGAGGGTGATATTGCGGAAATGAAGACTGGTGAAGGTAAGACATTAACAGCAGTGATGCCAATCTACTTACATGCATTAGCAGGTAAGGGTGCACATGTTGTAACAGTCAATGAATATCTTGCAAAGCGTGATGCGGAGTGGATGGGTCGCGTTTATACTTTCCTTGGCCTAACGGTTGGATGTAACTTACACTCTCTTTCTGAAAGTGAGAAGAGACAAGCGTATGCTTGTGATATTACATATACAACAAACTCAGAACTTGGATTTGATTATCTAAGAGATAACATGGTCATGCGTAAGGAACAGCGTGTATTACGTGGTTTACATTATGCAGTATTGGATGAGGTTGATTCTATCTTAATCGATGAAGCTAGAACACCATTAATCATCAGTGGCCCAGGACCGGTCTTGGATCAACAGTATATTCAAGCAGATCGTTTTGCGAAGAGTTGTAAGAGAGATATCGATTTTGAAATTGACCGTGAAGATCGTACCGTTGTATTAACGGAGGCTGGTTTAAAGAAAGCTGACCGTGCCTTCGGTATCGAGAACATCTATAATGGTGAACATGCAAGCGTAGTGCACTATATTCAAAATGCAATGCGTGCAAATTATCTAATGACAAGAGATGTTGAATATGTTGTAGGGGATGATGAAATTATTCTTGTTGACCAGTTTACTGGCAGAAAGATGGCAGGACGCGAATTTAGCGATGGATTACATCAGGCTATTCAAGCTAAAGAAAATGTTGGTATCAAACAAGAAACAATTACGCTTGCAACGATTACATATCAGAACTTTTTTTCCGTTTATATGATTTGTTAAGCTACATGACAGGTACAGCAAAAACAGAAGAAAATGAATTCTTAAATACCTACAATATGCGGGTATATGAAGTACCCACAAATAGACCGATAGCTCGTATTGACGAACCAGATTTGGTATTTAAAGATAGACATGAGAAATATGAAGCTATCGTTGCACATACAAAAGAATTGTATGAAAAGGGACAGCCAGTATTAATCGGTACTTTATCTATTGGTATCAACGAAGCACTCAGCGAAATGTTAAAGAAACAAAATATTCCTCATCATGTCCTAAATGCAAAAAATGATGAGAATGAAGCGGAGATAATTGCAAAGGCTGGTCAAAAGTTTGCGGTAACAGTTGCGACAAATATGGCTGGACGTGGTACAGATATTAAGCTAGGTGATGGTGTCAAAGAACTAGGTGGCCTTGCGGTACTTGGTAGTGAACGCCATGAAGCAAAGCGTATTGATAATCAGTTACGTGGACGTTCTGGTCGTCAAGGTGACCCAGGATTTTCAAGATTCTACTGTTCGATGGATGATGATTTAATTGTGGAATATCATACAGACGAAAGTGAAGGTTTGATTGAGCGCTTCGAACATAATAAAGGAAAATATCAATAAGATGAGAGCACTCATTGACCGCACACAAGAACGTGCAGAGGGTCTACACTTTGATACACGTAAGAATACATTAGAGTATGACGATGTATTGATGACACAACGTCATCTAATCTATGACCAAAGAGATAAGGTACTCGATCTTGAAGATATGGAACCACTTGTTCGTGAGCTTATCAAAGAGAATGTATCTTCTGCAATTGAAGAATATTATCAGATTCCTAACAAGAATGATGCAAAGCAAAAACTTGCAGAGTACCTGAATGGCATGGGAATTGATGGTATGCAGTATGCGGAAGCAATCCATAGAGGATCACAAGAAGAGATTACTGACGCTATCATGGATGTATACCATACAAAGACCGCAGAGCTTCCACAAGAAGAATTACAAAGTATGGTGAAGTTTATATTCCTACAGATTCTTGATCGTGAGTGGATTCATCATGTGGATGTTATGGAACATTTGAAAACAAGTGTTCGCTTACGTAGTTATGCAAATGTTAAGCCGATCGATGCATATCGTGAAGAGGGCTTTAATCGATTTAATGCAATGATGCAGAATATTTCTGAACAGACAGTTTCTACATTAATGAAAATACAATCTAATGTAATATCAGAATAAAATATGTATAATGAAAGACAGAATGATATAGAAATATACATTCTTTCTTTTTGATTTTTACAAAAATAGAGAAATTTTCTTAGTAAATGAATTATAATAATATAGATTATATATTTAGTTTGAGGGTAAGATGTTAAAGAAGCTATGGAAGTATTTACAGGTGACATTAATAACCATGTTACTGGCAATGTCATCAATTTCTACATTACACGTGGTCGCGCTTGATGAGGTGAAGGATGATACAGATTTATCAAAAACTAGAGTTGTACCAGTTCTCACTCACACAAGAAAAACATGGAGATTATTTCACAATCATCCTCAGTCGTGAAAGATATTGTTGATCCAAATGGAACATGGAAACAGGCAACAGTATTTTCATTGAAGGTTGATAAAAATAATACTGCAGAAACATTCAATGAACCACTTAAATTGAAATTCTCCAATGCAGGTACTTTGTATGGGAAGAATGTAGATGTTTTTGTGACAGTCAATAAAGTAAATACAGCTCTCCTTGCGAGAAATAGTGAGTATAACGATCCAAATAAGACAGTTCTCCCATTTTTAACAGTTGATGAAAATTGGGGCACAAAGTCTATTCAGATTATGGATTACATCTATCCAACACATCCAAATATTACGCATAATTTGGAAGGTGCATATGCATTTGATGCGGATGTAACTACAGAATTTAAATATCAGGACGGTACTCCATGTGACATTAAGATGGTTATGTTGCCATCAGATATCGATGTCGTTAAAGGTAGTCGTAAAGAAACATTCTCAATCTATGATATAAATAATTCTGTGGATAAGATTGTTATGAATAATGCTAACTATCTTACACGTACAACCAATGGAGATAAAACAACTTGGGAAACCATCAGATGGTAGAGGAACAAGTGGAGATGTTGAGTACAACGTATCTGGATTTTGCAGTACGTTCAACAGACAACAAGATGCATTTTGAATATACAACAACAGCAATTTGTGGTGGACTATTTGGCTTCTTTGCGGAAGCAAAAGCTCCAGAACCAACAAAGCAAGTAGATAAAGCAGAAGTTCCTGCTAAAATTGGGGAAGAACTCATATATACAACAGAATATACAATCCCTACTGCAGGTAAAAATGTCATTGGTTCTTTAAGTAAAATGAGCATGACCGATGAATTTGATGAAAGATTAGATTTCCAGAGTGCTACTGTAAAACTTGCTGGACAGACTTTGACAGAAAATGATGATTATACTGTTGAAAAGAATGGGCAGAAAGTAACAGTTCATATTGATAAAAAGCACTTAGGAAAAGCGAATAGTGGCAAGAAGTTTGAGATTGTCTTCAAAGTAAAGACAAATGAAAAGATTGTAGATAACGGAACTGTAATTAAAAACAAAGTAACACAAACAGTTGATAATGTAATTACACCTTCTAACGAGGTGGAAACTAAGGTTCTCTACAACAAGACTCATGAATATATTAGTGGCACCCCTGGCAAAGAACTACCAACTGAAGTGAAGGTTTTATTACCAGATGATGTCCATAATATTCCTAATGGCACTACTGTAACTCCAGATACTCCAAAAGGAAATGTCACAAAAGTGAGTGTACCTGAAGGAAACTGGGTATTTAGAGGATATGATAAGCAACAAGAAGTAATCAATAATAAGGATGCACACTTTATTGGTGTATGGGTGATTGAACCTATGAAGCACCAGTTAAAGATGTAGCGTTCGCTGCAGCTCCAACAACAAGTATTGATAATAAACCTGTTAAGCCAGGGGATGAATTAGAATATTCCATCAAATATAAAAATACAACGACATCACAACGTGATGTAACCATGACAGATATTATCCCTGAAAATACAACGTATGTAGATGGTTCTGCTTCTCCTGCAGGTTCATATGATGCAATAACAAGAACATTAACTTTACAAAAAGAATGCATTGGTCGCTGATGCGGAAGTTGTATTCTGTTTCAAGGTTAAAGTAAATGAAGATGTAAATGGTGCTGTGATAGAAAAATACCGCGACGGTTAAATCTGGTGACAATACATTTACAACAAATACAACAAAAAACCCTACTCCAACACCACCGACAAAAGATGTTCATGAAGAAGGAAGATTAGATAGAAGTATTAATAATCAACCTGTAAAGGCTGGACAGATTTTAACTTATACAATCACCTATCAGAATACAACTGGTGAAAAGCGTACTGTGGTTGTTAGTGATACGATCCCTATGCATACACAATATGTAGATGGAACAGCAAACGAAGCTGGTGTTTATGATCCGTCAACAAAAACACTACGTTGGCAGAAAGTTGATTTAGATGTTGGAGATAGTGTGACATTCCAATTCAATGTCAAGGTTGATAATAATGTAGATGGTCAGGTAATTGAGAACCATGCCGATGTAGATGATGGCATTAATCATTACATAACTAACACAACAAAAGAACTCAACCCCACAAAAAGTTACTCCAAAGACATCAGATAATACAAATATCTGGATGTATACAGGTGTACTTCTCTACAATAGTAATTGGTGTAATTGTATTAAAGAAGAGAGTTAAATCTGCTTTAAAAATTGAAGAGAATTTTTCAAATATTGGGAATTCTCTTTCTTACACTTTATTAAAAATGTAATTAAAAAAATAGCGTGGGGTTTCAAAAACATGCAATAAAAATCCCGCAGAGGGGATAGTTTTTGATAAAAGACAATTCCAGAGAGTGATTCTCTACGGTATTGTCTTTTTGTCTGAAGAGTAACATTATATTTATTATTTTTTCTGTTTCCGATTGTATGCTTGAATGTTTGATGTCAATGAGAAGCCAATCCTGTAGATTAGCGCGTAAATAACACGTGGTCTGAATCTTTCGGAATACTTAAGCAAAATTAGTTGTGGGTCGATCATATACAAAAAAAGGATATCTATGTCGTCATAACTAGTGACTAAGATACCTTTTTTTAGAAAAGATTGAAGTATAGTTTGATTTTATTCGTTTAATACATAAACTATTTTTTTGGTATATGTACCTCGTTGCTTGTGCTCTCGTTTTTCTGAATATAGACATTTCGCCAAGCAATGCCAATAGCTGAATATAAACTAGAGATGGCTAAGATACATGCAGGTAAAAATCAACCTGTTATACATGTTGATTTTTTCACTATCATTTGCAGTTCTTGCTGGTGTTGGAATCTACATGGCAATAAAGAAACATTAAGTAATAAAAAAATTACAAGTGAGAATAAAAACAAAAATTAATTTGTTAAAGGGGGTGTTAATTTGTGAAAAAAATGGTTTATCATAAAAATCATCATATGGAGGAAAAACATAATGAAAAAGTTGAGTATTTCTTTAGTTACTCTTGTTTTAGCCGGATCGTTAATTGGCTGTAACAAGGCAACTGAAACAACAACTTCCGCAAAGATGAAAGCCGGAACATACACAGCTTCAGCTACTGGTATGAATGACGACGTCACTGTAGAAGTTGAAGTAACAGAAAACGAAATCAAGTCAGTCAAGGTTACTCACGCTGAAACACCTGGTATCGGTGGAGAACTTGTTGACAAGGCTGGAAAGGTTGTTACAACTGGGGGTGTAGCACCCTGTTCAATTAATTCCAGAAGAAATCGTTAAGTATCAAAGTTTATCGGTAGATAACGTAACTGGTGCAACAATTACATCAGGAGCTATTAAGACTGCTGTTAAGGACGCTATCAAACAAGCAGGTGGCGATCCAGATGCATTTAAGAAGGATGCAACATACGAAGAAAAGAAAAGACGTTGAAGCAGACGTTGTCGTAGTAGGTGGCGGCGGTGCTGGTCTTGCAAGTGCTGTTGAACTCTTACAAGGTGGTAAGAGCGTAGCAATTATCGAAAAAGCCGGTGAAATCGGTGGTGATACATTAGTTTGTGGTGCTATTTATAATGCACCAGATCCAGCATTACAACAACATGCTGAAATGAGTGATGCAGTTAAGACTACTATTGAGAAGGCTTTAGCTGAAACACCAATTAATGAACAACATGCAGCATTACAAGCAGAAGTTCAAGCTCAGTGGGATGCATATAAGGCTGCAGGTAGAACAGACTTATTCGACTCCAAGGAATGGTATGCATTACAGACTTGGATTAATGGTGATAAGGTTGCTAACTTAGATTTAGTTAAGGCATTATGCTACAACGCATTTGGTGGCTATGAATGGATCGAATCCATGGGTATGGAATTCCAGGATAAGATTTCTCAGGGTGCTGGTTCTCTATGGCAACGTACACACACATCTACAATGAAGATGGGTACAGGCTTTATCTCCGTATATGCTGATATGCTTGAAAAGTATGGCGATAAGGTTACATTATTAACAGAAACAACAGCTACTAAGCTTGTAGTTGACAATAACCAAGTTAAGGCAGTTAAGGCTACAGACAACCACACAGGTAAAGAAATTACAGTTACTGGTAAAGACGGTGTCGTATTAGCAACTGGTGGTTTCGGCGCTAACGCTAAGATGGTTCAAGAATACAACACAACAGGTAAGTGGCCAGATCTTTCTAAGACAGGTACAACAAACCGTTTCTCAGCATCACAGGGTGATGGTATCACAATGGCTAAGGATATTGGTGCTTCATTAACAGATATGGAACAATTACAGCTTCTATATTTAGGTAACTTAGTTGACGGTCAGATTTCTAAGTTCCCAGCACGTGATGTTAATGGTACAGACCAGATTATCTTCATCAATAAGGAAGGTAAGCGTTTCGTTCGTGAAGACGGTCGTCGTGACCAGATTTGCGGTGGCGTTCTAAATCAAACAGATAAGATGTTCTATATCCTTGAAAGTGGCGATGGTGCTGGTTATAAAGATATTAAAGATCCATCATGGAGAAGTGGTGACGGATTTACATTTGAATATCTCGAAAAGAATGGTTTCATTGTTTACGCGGATACATTAGAAGAACTCGCTAAGAAGTTAGACATGGATCCTGCAACATTACAGGCAACTGTAGATGAATTCAACAAGAGCGTTGAAAGTGGAAACGATGAATTCGGAAGAACTCTATACTCCACAAAACTTGAAAAGGGACCATGGGTTGCAACTCCTCGTCAGGCTTGCGTTCACCATACAATGGGTGGTGTAACAATTGACCCAGAAGCACGCGTACTCAATGAAAAAGGGCGAAGTAATCAAGGGCTTATACGTCTGCTGGTGAAGTAGTTGGTGGTATCCACGGTGCTAACTGTTTAGGGTGGTAACGCTGTAGTAGATACAGTAGTATTCGGTAAGTTATCTGCTGATACATTACTAGCTGATACAAAAAAGTAAGTAATTAGAATAATAAGCTAAGGTCTGAGGTCCGCTCAGACCTTTCTTGTAAATCAGGAGAAACAGATATGAATAAACTGAATAAGGTATTTCTTTACGTGTACGATTATTTTTATGACAGGGTGTAATCTATTCCGGGAACCTAGTGAGAAACCTGTTATTTATCTATATCCAGAGAATACAACTGAGGTAGATGTAAAAGTAAATCTCGATGGTAAATTTACTGCAACTTATCCAAAGTATCATGATGGCTGGAAAGTTGTGGCAGAACCGGATGGAACATTACATGCATTAGATAATAAGAATTCATATTACTGCTTATTCTGGGAAGGTGTTGTAAACTATACTCCAGATTTTTCGACTGGTTTTGTTGTGAAAGGGTCTGAAACAGAGACTTTTTAGAAGAAGCACTTACCCAAACTAGGACTAAATGATCGTGAGAGAAATGAGTTTATTATCTATTGGTTACCCTCACATGCAGGATAATGCATATAACTTAATTTCTTTCCAGAATGAAAACTATACGAATCATGCAACACTCGACATTTCTCCAAAGCCAGATACAGTCATTCGTGTCATGATGGCATGGAAACCATTGAAAGAATCAATAACAATTCAACCCCAGAAGTTAGATAGTGTAGAACGTAATGGATTTACAGTTGTTGAATGGGTGGAACAGAATATAAATCGTAATATTTCTCAAAAAGCATACTTCTGTTATACTAAGGAACAAGGAGAATGAATAAATGAAGATAAGAAAGTTTTTACTTGGCTTAATTGCCATGGCACTTCTTTGTGTAATTTCACCTGTACATGCAGAAGAAACAATGTGATTTTGATCAGTTTATGAAAGATGAATTCATTGAACTGATGGAGAGTGATTATGTATCACCACATTTCGCATTAAAGGATTATGAGAAATATGGTATTACAAAGCCAGAACCAACGATTGGTGAACCACCTACGATTGATAACTCAGAGAGTATTGCAAAGGTTGAAAAGAGTTTAAAGGCATTAGAACAGTTTGATTATGATACATTGTCTGATGTACAACAACATGACTACGATACATATAAGTATTACTTAGAAAGTACTCGTGAGTTATTAAACTATCCAATGTTTGATTTCCAGTTCTTACCAAACCGTGGTATTCAAAGCAATCTGATTACAAACTTTACAGAGTTTATTTTCTATAAGCAGGAAGATATTGACGACTATCTATCTGTTTTAGAGAGTGTTCCAGCATATATTGAAGGAGCATTAGAAGTCACTCGTACACAGGTAGCCAACGGATACTTCATGACAGACGCTGCTTTGGATAGCACATTAGATGGTATAGCAAAGTTTGTTGCAAAGACAGATAACAATCCACTTATTCAAATCTTTAATCAAAATATTGATAAGTTTGAAGGTTTGACAGAGGAACAACGTGTTGCATATAAAGAAAAGAATCGTGACTTTATCTTAAATACATATATTCCTGAATATCAGAAGCTTGCACAAGAACTTGAGACATTCCGTGGAACTCGTACATCTTTAAGCTTATATGACTTGCCAGATGGAAAAGAATACTACGCAGCATTATTACGTTCTAAGTCTAGTTCATCTGCTTCTTTACAAGAGTTATTTGAATTAACAGATGAGCAGTTAAAGAAGTTAATTGATGAAGCTAGAAGTTTATACTTGAACGCTAAGAAAGTCTGATAACTTAGAAGAAACATTACCAGAGAAAGATCCAACTCGAGATTTTAAAAACATTACAAGGACAATTACAGGAATTCCTGAAGTACCCTGAAGTAACATTTACAGCAAGTTACTTTGAGATCCATCTGTTGCAATGATGCGATTGTTGCATATTACATGCACCACCAATCGATGACATCGTAAATAACGTTATCAAGATTAATGGTGCTAACGTAAACTCAACGAATGAAATGTATACTACTTTTAGCACACGAAGGTTTCTGGACACTTATTCCAGATTACTTGGTATTTGAATACAAATCCAAATCCATTACGTACACAGCTCAGCAATATTGGTTATACAGAAGGTTGGGCAATGTACTGTGAAGATGTTGCTTGGGCATATTCTGAGTTAAATGATGGTGCAAAGGAAGAAAATCGTATCAATACAAACCTAAACTACATCTTACCTGCACAGGCTGATTTCTTAGTGAATGGTATAGGCTGGGATGAGAAGAAGTTAGGCAAGTACTATGAATCATTAGGATTAAATGCTGCAGCAGCATCCAATGTTATTAGGCTTGTAACACAAGAACCAGCTTCTATTGTTCCTTATGGTATAGGTTTAACATATTACCTTCACTTCCGTGATCAGGCGAAAGCTGCACTTGGCAGAAAGTTTGATGTAGTAGAATTTAACCGTATGTTATTAACACATGGTGATCGCCCATTTGATATCGTACAAAAGGACTTAGAGAAGTATCTTGAAGCTAGTGGTGTAAGTGCTACAACAACTTCTAACAAGCCATTTATCAATCCAGGTAAGATTGGTCTTTGGGTATCGTTAGCAGCTACAGTATTAATTTTAGTTGTTGTATTTATCCGTAAGAAAAAAGAAAATAACTATCAATAAACTAGTAAAAATCATACCAAAGTGGTATGATTTTTTATATAAGAGGAGTACGTATTAAAATGGATAATCAATGGACAGAATGGCTGCATCAAGAGTGGAAGAAAGAATACTTTTTGAAGCTGTCTGATTTTTAAAGAATGCCTATGAAACAAAGGAAATTTATCCACCAAAAACAGCAAGTTTTCTCTGCCTTCATCATTGTGATTATAAGGATATCTAAAAGTAGTCATTCTTGGCCAAGATCCATATCACCAAAAAGGACAGGCTCATGGTTTATGTTTTTTCTGTAAATCCAGGGTAAAAGATACCACCAAGTCTTTTTGAATATGTACAAAGAATTACAAGTAGAATATGGCTATCCAATTCCAAATAATGGATATCTTGTGCCATGGGCAAAACAGGGCGTATTCCTATTGAATACAGTGATGACTGTAGAAGATTCTCATCCACAGAGTCATGCTGGCATGGATGGGAAACTTTTCACGACCATGTGATTCAAAAATCAATGAAAAAGAGGAGCTGTAGTCTTCTTTATTGTGGGGAAGATCAGCTAGAAATAAAGCATGCATGATTGATAAAACAAAGCTATCTTGTACTGGAGGTGCACTATCCATCACCTCTGTCTGCATACAATGGCTCGGCTGTGATCACTTCAAGAAAGCCAATGAATTTCTGGAAAATAATCATCGTAAGGGAATTGATTGGCAGATTAAAGATATTTGATAAATTCACCAAAAATGAGTAAAAATCTATTTATTTTTGCGGATTGGTAATGTTCTGATTATCAATATTAGTTTATAATGTAAGCGTATCCATAGTTTTAATAAGGAGGACTTTATGAGATCTAATGCAATGGTTGTGATGATTCTGCCGGTGGCCGTGGAAGCCGTCTGCATGACTTAACAAAGAAGGTCGTAGCCTAGGTGCATTTTGGAGGAAAGTATAGAATTATCGATTTTCCACTGAGTAATTGTGCAAAATTCAGGTATTAACACAGTAGGTGTTTCTAACACAATATGAATCAGTTTTATTAAATGCGTATGTTGCAAAGGACCAGTTCTGGGGTCTTGATACAAACGATGGTGGTGTATTCGTACTTCCACCACGTGAAAGAGATCAGAAGGGTTTTGAAGTATATCGTGGAACAGCGGACGCAATTACACAGAATATTGACTTCTTAGATAGTATGGCACCAGAATATGTACTGATTTTATCAGGTGACCATATCTATAAGATGAACTATGAAAAGATGTTAAAACATCATATCGTAAAAGGTGCTGATGCGACAATTGCCGTATTGCAGGTGCCACTAAAGGAAGCTTCTAGATTCGGCATCATGAACTGTGATAAAAATGACATGGTTCAAGAGTTTGAAGAGAAGCCTGCACATCCAAAGAGTAACTTAGCTTCAATGGGTATTTATATTTTTACATATAAGACATTGCGTAAATACTTGCTTGAAGATGATAAGAATGAGAATTCCTCACATGACTTTGGTAAGGATATCATTCCTGCATACTTAGATGATAATAAAGTTCTTGCGGCATACCGCTTTAAGGGATATTGGAAAGATGTTGGAACAATTGATTCACTTTGGGAATCCAATATGGATCTGTTGAATAATGACAATACACTTAACTTAGGCGACCCTGATTGGAAGATTTATACAGAAGATATCAATGCATTACCACAATTTATTGGCGAAAATGCGGTTGTACATAATAGCTATATTACACAGGGGACTGTTGTATTAGGACAGGTTAAGAATTCGGTATTAGGTACAAATTCCTTTATTGATGAAGGTGCTAATATACAAGATTCTGTCATTTTAACAGGTGCTAAGATTGGTGCAGGTGCGAAGATTACACGTTGCATTGTTGCGGATAATGTGAGATTGACCGGGTGTTGTCTTAGGCGCAGAGATAGCGATCATATTGAATTGATTGCTAAGGATGTTACGGAGTAGGGGAGAAATCATGAAAGCTTTAGGTATTATTTCATTTGAAGACAGTTCCGTAAATATTGAGGGACTTGGTGATTTCAGACCCGTTCCAGCAACAGCGTTTATGGAAGATATCGTATTATCGATTTCATTCTCTAGTAATATGACAAACTCTGGTATTGATAGTGTTCAGGTTTACTGTAAAAGAAAAACCTCGTAACTTAATTGAACACTTAGGAGATGGTCGTCATTACAACATTAACTCTAAGCGTGGTAAGTTACGTATCTTATTTGGTGAAAAGACATTCTCATCACCTGTATATAATCACGATATTGCAAACTATATCTTAAACATGCAGTACATTGAGAAAGATAAGAACCCATATGTTGTCGATCGCACCAAGTTACTTTATCTATAATATCGACTTTAGCGAAGTATTAGATACACATATTGAAAGTGGTGCAGATATTACAGCACTCTATACAAATACATCTGATGCTAAGACAGCATTCCATGGATGCGATACATTCACAATGGATAAGGATAAGAGAGTTCTTTCTATCGATAAGAACCGTGGAAAGTACAAGACACGCTCTGTTTCCTTAGAAGCATATGTAATGAGAAAAGACTTGTTTATTACATTAGTAAAGACTGGTGCTGAAATTTCATCACTATACTGGTTCAAAGGATGTATTACGTGAAGTAGTAAACGAAGTAGATATTCGTGGATATGCAGTTCAGGGATTTGTTGCATGTATCAACAATCAAAAAGAATACTATCGTATCAATATGTTGTTGAAGGATTACAAGGTTGCTTTTAACTTATTTAAGTCAAATTGGCCAATCTATACGCATACAAACAACTCTAGTCCATCCTTGTTTACAAAGGATTCAGATGTTAGTGCAAGCGTAGTTGCGAATGGTTGTGAAGTAGATGGTATAGTTAAGAATTCAATCATCAGTAGAAACGTAAAGATTGGTAAAGATGCTGTAATTGAAAATAGTATTGTTTTACCAGGTGCTGTCATTGGTGATGGTGTTCACTTGGATCATGTCATCGTTGATAAGTACGCGACAATCCATAAGGTAAAAGAACTTGTTGGAACAGAAGATAATCTTATTTACGTAAAACGTAGAGATTGTATCTAGGAAGCGAGGAGTATTGAATGAGCAGATCAGTATTGTTTGTGGCAGGAGAAGGCTTACCGTTTATTAAAACGGGAGGTCTAGCTGATGTTATCGGTAGTTTGCCAAGAACATTAGCGAAGCGTGGTCATGATGTACGTGTAGTTTTGCCTTTGTACAAAAAGATTATTGAAAAACATTATGATAAGTTAGAAAGACTTGGTACAATTCAAGTTCGTTCTGGATGGATTGATCAACCAGCCACTTTCTATCGTTGTGATGTAGATGGAGTTGTATATTACTTTGTTGAACACCAAGGATATTTTGAAAGAGATGGACTATATGGCTATGAAGATGATGGCGAAAGATTTGCCTTCTTCCAACGTGCTGTATTAGATATGATTTATTTCATTAATTGGTGGCCAAATATTATTCATGAAAATGATTGGCAGACTGGTATGATGCCATTAATGGCACACGCATGTTATGCGGATGACTATCGTTATCAACAGATCAAGCATGTCTATACAATCCACAACTTAGCATTCCAAGGTAACTTTGGTGTGGAAATGATGGAGAGTTGCCTAGGGCTTTGATTACAGTTACTTCGATAATGGTTCCATTAAATTTGATACAGGTATCAGCTTTATGAAGGCTGCGATTGTATATGCAGATAAGATTACAACAGTATCTCCAAACATACGCTGAAGAGATTTTGACACAAACCTATGGTGAACGTATGGATTCTGTATTACGTTACCGTCGTGGAGACTTATGGGGTATCGTAAATGGTATTGATACTGTAGCTTGGATCCAAAGACAGATACACATATCGCAAAGAATTTTGATATCAGAAACTATGTATCTGGTAAGAAGGAAAACAAGAAGGCTCTACAGGAAACACTTGGCTTAGAGGTGAAGAGCGATGTTGCGCTTATCGGTATCGTATCTCGACTAACAGAACAAAAGGGCATGTACATGGTCACAGAGAAGTTACGTGAGATTATGGACCAGAATGTTCAGTTTGTTGTGCTTGGTACAGGTGAAGCAAACGCAGAGAATGCATTTAAGTGGTTAGAGTCTGAATATAAAGGTAGAGCAGTATACTATTGCGGTTATAACGAAGATCTTGCACATCTAATCTATGCAGGTTGTGATATGTTCTTTATGCCTTCCATCTATGAACCATGTGGAATTGGTCAGTTAATTGCCATGCATTATGGTACACTACCAATTGTACGTGAAACAGGTGGTCTAAAGGATACTGTTCATCCATATAACCAATATACAGGCGAAGGTAATGGCTTTAGTTTCTGGGCAGCAAATCCTAATGACATGATGTATACATTACGTTATGCATTAGAGCAGTACTACAACAATAAGACTGGCTGGAAGGGCTTAGTGAAGAGTGCGATGAATACTGACGTTAGTTGGGAACAAAGCGCAAATCAGTATGAACAGTTGTATTACTCAATTTGTAACTGGGATTAAGTATTCGCTCTTATACAAATAGTAGAGGCAGGATTTTGTATCCTGCCTTTTTGCCTTTTTAGAATGATATTGTTTTATTGAAATTTAATTGACTTGCATCATTATGTTGAATTACAAGAATGATTTTATCTTGTTTTTGAAGCAAGATTATTTAAGTGAGAATAGAATTTATCTCTTGTTTCTGTATCTAGTTCAGCATCTACTTCATCAATTAAAAATCAAAGATACTTTCTTCTAAGGTCATTAGCTTTGATAATAATACTTTTTCTTTCCTCACCCCAGAAAGCTCTATTTTCATTAATGTGATGTAAATTAGACATTTGTAATCTAGAGATTATTTTATTCTACTGTATCAGATTTAATTTTTGGTGTGAAATTTCTAAGTAATTTTTGATTGAAGTATTCAATACAGGTTCATGTTAGCTGATATAAGCGATGTTCTCATAATAAGAAGATATGCTGTATAAATCGATTTTTCATTGTTGATTAGTACTTCTCCTGATGTAGGAGAATATTGATTCAATAGAATTCGAAACAGTGTTGTTTTTACCAATACCATTTGTTCCTTTTGACCAGGGCGAAATCACCTTTCAGTAATTTAAGAGAAAAGTGATTCTAGAACTTTTTTGATTTATCTGGATATGAGAAAGAGATGTCTTTTAATTCAATTGAAGTAATATCGGTGATAAGCTTATCACCATGCAGTGCAGGTAAAATTTCGAATGTCAGAAATATTTGAAAAAGCATATCTTATTTCTACTGATTTGTTGGAATAATAGTTCCATTCTCTGTCCTTGCGACATTAGGAAGTTAAATAGAATAATATAGAATGCTAGATTTGGTAATGAGTTTTGATAAACAGGTAGTGATAATAATATTGATAAGATAAATTGCATCAATGAATTATAGTTTTTGCGTGAATGTACTGAAGAAATAAATCTTCTTGTCTTCTTTGACGGAAGAGGATATAAAATTTGCTATTCTATTTTTGCGTGATGTTTACAAAGTAGGATAGCAGATTATTTGTTTTAATGTATTCAACTTTATCGGTATATTCATGCAGGTTGTTATAGTATTCTTTAATTTTTGATTTGTGGATGTTGATGATTCAACAATAATTTTTCTAGAGATATACGAAATCATAATTCCTACGATGATTGAGCAGAGAGAAACAGAGATATAAATAGGTCAATTGTAATAGAAAAATAAGAAGTAAAAATAATTAGCATTGCAGAACAAAAGTAATGATGGGATAAAGTTTCCTACAACACGGAATATATTTAGAATATCATTGTACAAAAGTATGACTGATTTTTGATGAATCGATATTTTTATATTGCGTGTTATGGATTGATGTTTGACATTGATGAACTAAATAGGCAATATACTCTCGCTAAATTTATCTAAAGAGATTGACCACAATACATTGATGAATGAAGTACATACTAACAATAGACATAAAATCATTAAGTATTTCATTATCTCAAATGAACTTGTAGAGACATGATTTAAAAATGAGTCTAAAAGTAAATGATGGTTGCATAGATTTGCTAGGGATACTAGGACTGTCATTAGAAAAAGATTTACAGAATGATAGTTTGAATTCCTTTATACTTCAATAAAATATGAAAACAATTATCTTCATAAAGTAACTCTCCTATTAACAAATATAGAATATGATTTAAGAACATTGTATCATTGAAAGTGATAAGTTTTTTAATATTTATATGATGGTTTTTAACATTGTGTAAGAAGAAGTGGAGATATCTATATGAAAAAGCAATACTATTTGATTTAGATGGTACATTACTACCAATGAATCAGGATATATTTGTGAAAACATATTTTGGATTAATGGCAAAGAGAATGGCACAGTTTGGATATAAACCGGATGAGTTAATCCATACGATTTGGACTGGTATTACAGCTGTTATAAAAAATGATGGAACACTAACAAATGAGGATTTATTTTGGAAGTGCTTTGCGGAAGTGTATGGGGATGAAAAAACACGAAATGACCGTGTAAAATTTGATGAGTTCTATCGTGAAGATTTCCCAAAGGTACAGAGTACTTGTGGTTTCCAACCACTTGCAAAAGAGATTGTTCAGTATGCAAAGCAGCAGGGATATAGGGTTGTGCTTGCAACGAATCCTTTATTTCCAAGAATCGCTACTGAAGAAAGAATTCGTTGGGCAGGGCTAGAACCAAGTGATTTTGAGTTGGTTACTACTTATGAAAAATAGTCATGCATGCAAACCTAGTCTATTATATTATCAAGAGATATTAGATACCTTAGGTTTAGAGGGCAGTGAATGCCTTATGGTTGGTAATGATATTGGTGAAGATGGTGTTGTGAAACAATTGGGTATGGGTATCTTTTATATTATAGACTGTTTGATCAATCCGGATGGGAATTGACATGGAACATGAATTGCATGGAAGTTTTGAGGATTTGAAGGAGTATATTCTGAAGAACATAATAGACAGGGGGTAATATCTATGACAAAGGGTAGATGCATTACGATTACTTTAATAGCGAGTTGGTATATTGTGTTTCCATTTCGTTAATAGATACAGGATCAGCAATATTTCTACTCTTGATTGTGAATCCTGTTCTTTCGCTTCTGGTGGATGGATTTACGGGAAAATATGTGGATTTTGATTGGCTGATTCTTTGGGTTGTGCGTTCCTGTTTATTCCTGTTATTTATTTCCATATGGATGGACAGTGGGATTGTATGATTTATCCTGGAATTTATGTCGTTTTAATGAGTGTTGGGATGGTAGTTGGTAAAGATATTTCAGAAGAAAAAGTGGTCTCAGTCAGAAAGA
>BNJV01000254.1_pt1:0-2500 | contig 101720 bp, 101 predicted proteins | sample 8540591 | NCBI WGS metagenome assembly BNJV01 (sample SAMD00202457, study PRJDB9452) | human saliva metagenome | host: Homo sapiens
GAGTTCTTTGAAAAGATTTACATAAACAGAGAAGTAGTACAAGAAGCGTCTGTTTGGTTTTTATACCAAATGGATGGGTAAAAAGAAACGAACCGATCAATTCATTGTTCCTGCTTTTTGAGGCACCGCCTCAAAACTAAAGGAACAAAAAGAAAAGGTGCTTTTTACTTGATACTTTTTAGGATAAGCGTTCTGAAACAGAGATTACTCGGTGAAGCGTTTGGGTTAAGTTGGTATTCATTATCACTTATCACCCTATCACTTATCACCAAAAACATATTTTTACAATGGAGAGTTTGATCCTGGCTCAGGATGAACGCTAGCTACAGAGCTTAACACATGCAAGTCGAGGGAAACGGCATTGAGTGCTTGCACTCTTTGGACGTCGACCGGCGCACGGGTGAGTAACGCGTATCCAACCTTCCCATTACTGTGGGATAACCTGCCGAAAGGCAGACTAATACCACATAGTCTTCGATGACGGCATCAGATTTGAAGTAAAGATTTATCGGTAATGGATGGGGATGCGTCTGATTAGCTTGTTGGCGGGGTAACGGCCCACCAAGGCAACGATCAGTAGGGGTTCTGAGAGGAAGGTCCCCCACATTGGAACTGAGACACGGTCCAAAACTCCTACGGGAGGCAGCAGTGAGGAATATTGGTCAATGGACGGAAGTCTGAACCAGCCAAGTAGCGTGCAGGATGACGGCCCTATGGGTTGTAAACTGCTTTTTGTATGGGGATAAAGTTAGGGACGTGTCCCTATTTGCAGGTACCATACGAATAAGGACCGGCTAATTCCGTGCCAGCAGCCGCGGTAATACGGAAGGTCCAGGCGTTATCCGGATTTATTGGGTTTAAAAGGGAGCGTAGGCTGGAGATTAAGTGTGTTGTGAAATGTAGACGCTCAACGTCTGAATTGCAGCGCATACTGGTTTCCTTGAGTACGCACAACGTTGGCGGAATTCGTCGTGTAGCGGTGAAATGCTTAGATATGACGAAGAACTCCGATTGCGAAGGCAGCTGACGGGAGCGCAACTGACGCTTAAGCTCGAAGGTGCGGGTATCAAACAGGATTAGATACCCTGGTAGTCCGCACAGTAAACGATGGATGCCCGCTGTTGGTACCTGGTATCAGCGGCTAAGCGAAAAGCATTAAGCATCCCACCTGGGGAGTACGCCGGCAACGGTGAAACTCAAAAGGAATTGACGGGGGCCCGCACAAGCGGAGGAACATGTGGTTTAATTCGATGATACGCGAGGAACCTTACCCGGGCTTGAATTGCAGAGGAAGGATTTAGAGATAATGACGCCCTTCGGGGCCTTTGTGAAGGTGCTGCATGGTTGTCGTCAGCTCGTGCCGTGAGGTGTCGGCTTAGTGCCATAACGAGCGCAACCCCTCTCTTCAGTTGCCATCAGGTTAAGCTGGGCACTCTGGAGACACTGCCACCGTAAGGTGTGAGGAAGGTGGGGATGACGTCAAATCAGCACGGCCCTTACGTCCGGGGCTACACACGTGTTACAATGGCCGGTACAGAGGGATGGTGTAATGCAAATTGCATCAAATCTTGAAAGCCGGTCCCAGTTCGGACTGGGGTCTGCAACCCGACCCCACGAAGCTGGATTCGCTAGTAATCGCGCATCAGCCATGGCGCGGTGAATACGTTCCCGGGCCTTGTACACACCGCCCGTCAAGCCATGAAAGCCGGGGGTGCCTGAAGTCCGTGACCGCAAGGATCGGCCTAGGGCAAAACTGGTGATTGGGGCTAAGTCGTAACAAGGTAGCCGTACCGGAAGGTGCGGCTGGAACACCTCCTTTCTGGAGAGGATGCTTATTAGTTGATTTATTTGATAAGTATTTAAGTATACATGTCAAGAAGTTAACGGTAATCAAGAAAATAAAAGAACCTTTGGTTCGTTTTTCTTCTTGTACTCACTGCACTCTGTATTATATAAATGTAGGAGTTTAGAGTTTAAGGCTCACATAAAGGTTCAAGCCCTTATCCTCCACTTCGCTGTCTTCTACTTCTGAGGCACTGCCTCAGAACACAGAGAGTAACAGCACAAGATCTTTGACATATTGACACAAGCAAGACTGTAATGTAGAACTATTCTTTCTATAATGGGAAGAATCAGAATTCTAATTATTGAAGAAAAAACTTCAAATTCTTTAGAATCACACAACAGCTGAAAGTATGAGCTACATTCTTTGTAAGTAATTACAAAGAAGGCGAAGAAAGTAAGAAAGGGCGCATGGCGGATGCCTTGGCTCACGGAGGCGATGAAGGACGTGATAAGCTGCGATAAGCCTTGGGTAGGTGCAAATAACCTTTGATCCAAGGATTTCCGAATGGGACAACCCAGCAGGTTGAAGACCTGTTATCACTGCATTAGTAGTGAGGCGAACGAAGGGAACTGAAACATCTTAGTACCTTTAGGAAGAGAAAATAAATAATGATTCCCCTAGTAGTGGCGAGCGAACGGGGAATAGCCCAAACCT
>BNJV01000254.1_pt1:5000-101720 | contig 101720 bp, 101 predicted proteins | sample 8540591 | NCBI WGS metagenome assembly BNJV01 (sample SAMD00202457, study PRJDB9452) | human saliva metagenome | host: Homo sapiens
GCTGAAAGCATCTAAGTGCGAAGCCAGCCGCAAGATGAGAACTCCTCATAAGGGTCGTCATAGACGATGACGTTGATAGGGTGTAGGTGTAAAGACGGTGACGTCAAAGCCGAGCACTACTAATTGCCCGAAACTTTCTTTGGGTCTCCCGCCTCCAGAGTTTGGAGTGCGGGGACCAGTGACTCAGACTTTGAGCTGTGTATTCTTCTAAGGGAAGAAGAAAAGTTCTATATGTTTTGCTTGTGGAAATACGTCACCTTATACGGCTGACAAGTCAGTAGACGAGTTGACAAGATAACGAGTAAACAAGTTATTAGTTCTATGGACAATGTTTAACAACGGATCTACTGATAAGAAGACAGAAAGAAGACAAGGATAAAGACAAATAACTATTCAACTTGTCAACTGTGAAGTAGTCATCCGAAAGAAATATCAGGTGGTTATTGCGGCGGGGTCCCACCTCTTCCCATTCCGAACAGAGAAGTTAAGCCCGTTTGCGCCGATGGTACTGCAATGCAATGCGGGAGAGTAGGTGGCCGCCTCCTTTTACGAGAGCCTTGAAGAGAAATCTTCAAGGCTCTTTTTTTTGTTGGGTGATGGGTGTTGGATATTAGGTGTTGATGAAGTATGGGTAGGACAGAAGCTGCAATATTATATTGGGCTAATAAGGCTTATTGGGCTTATAGGGATCATAGGGCTTATTGGGCGGATAGGGCTAATAGCGCTCAAAGGCTAATAAGGCTAATAGTATTTTATTGGGCAAATATGTTTTATTTGGCTAATTAAGTAATAAGGGCTGATACTTTACAATATATTTTTTTTTGTTTCGTTATATCTTTATATGCAGTGGACTGATAGAATTCGTCAGGTAAAGATATTTCTGGTGGTTGCAGCAATTCTTATTGCTGTGGCTTCCTTACTTGTTTCTCACTCTTTGACACATGATTTGTCAGATCAGGAAAGGAGTAAGATGCAAGTTTGGGCGGAAGCAATGAAATCGCTTAGTGCTGCGGATGAGAACACGGATCTTAGTCTTGTGTTGAAGGTGTTAGATGAAAATCACACTATACCTGTTGTTGTTTTGGATAATGACGGTGTTGTAACAGAATACCGTAATATTGTTATTAAAGCTCGTAATGCAAAAGATAGCGTTAATTACGTTACTTCTTTGGGTCAACAGCTGAAAGCCTCAGGTCAGGTTATTCGTATCTCTTTGAGTAAGAATCATAACGATTATATAGATGTATGCTATGATGATTCATTGATGTTAAAGCGTATTGCGCTTTATCCCTATGTACAATTAGGTGTTGTTATGCTATTTGTTATTGTAGCTATTTTTGCCTTATTGACATCAAAGCGTGCAGAACAAAACAAAGTATGGGTTGGATTAAGTAAGGAAACGGCACACCAGTTAGGTACTCCTATCTCCTCTCTTATGGCATGGAAAACAATTTTGAAGGAAACATATCCCGACGATGAACTTCTACCAGAAATGGATAAAGATGTGAAACGTTTACAGCTTATTGCTGATCGCTTCTCAAAGATTGGTTCCGTTCCAGAGCCAGTCCCATCCAGTCTTAATGATGTTCTCAATCATGTTGTCGATTATATGGACCGTCGTACATCAAAGAAGATAGAGATGAAGACGGAGTTGCCAACAGATGATATAATCATTAATATGAATGCCTCACTCTTTGAGTGGGTGATTGAGAACCTCTGTAAGAATGCTGTTGATGCAATGGGCGAGAAGGTTGGAAGTATTACACTTCGGTTAGAAGAAACAGACAAGCGTGCTATTGTTGAGGTCAGCGATACAGGAAAGGGCATTAAAAAGAAAGACATAAGAAACGTATTTCGTCCAGGTTTTACTACTAAGGAACGAGGCTGGGGATTAGGTTTGAGTCTTGCTAAGCGTATTGTTGAGGAATATCATCATGGTAAGATATATGTGAAAAGCTCGGAAGTAGGGAAGGGGACAACTTTTCGCATAGAACTTCGCAAAGCGTGAAGGTCAATATGATGGATTTCTTTTCATGAGAATAATTATTTTTTTCATGAAAATAAATATTTCCTTCATGAAAAAAAATATTTATTTACGTGCAAATAATTAGACTTTTACAATTACATATTTCTAATTTTATTACTAATAGAGTATTAGATGAGTTGAGAATAGAAAGTTGTTTATATACTCGATATATTAAGAAAATGCCTTAATTTTTCTAATGATAGTGCAATGCAAGACCCTATTTCATATTATGTAGAAGAAATAGAGCATAAATCCTCTAACAAAGGGTGTCCTTACTTTTTTTACTTATAATTTGCTTATAATCAGAAAAAAATATTCGTAACTTTGCAACCCAATTATGGACTTAGAAACCCTTAAAAATAGATTTGAAGGGTCTGGAAGAAGGTGTAAATCACCTTGAGTTCGACCTGGATGACGCTTACTTTAAGGCAGTTGATGCTCCTGAAGTGAGTCAAGGACGTGTGCATGTATCTCTTGATATTGTGCGCACAGGAGATGATTTCTTTACCCTTGATTTCCATGAGGCAGGTATGGTAATGGTTCCGTGCGATATATGTCTCGACCCAGTAGAGCAGCCAATAGAGACAACACAACGTCTCGAAGTTAAGTTAGGAAAAGAAAACTCAGAAGAGGACGACCTTGTGACGGTGGCCGAGGACGAAGGAATACTCGATGTTGCATGGTACCTCTACGAATTCATAGCTCTCGCAATCCCTATCAAGCATGTGCATGCACCTGGAAAATGCAACCCTGCTATGGTACGAGCTCTTGAAGAGTATTCTGCCGCCCGAAGCGGTGAGGAAGACGAGCAGGCGATGGATCCGCGCTGGGAAGCTCTATTAAAATTGAAAAAAATAAAATATTAAACGTTTAAAGAATTATGGCACATCCAAAAAGAAGACAGTCAAAGACTCGTACACTCAAGAGAAGAACTCACGATAAGGCAGTAGCTCCTACATTGGCTTTATGCCCTAACTGTGGTTCTTATTATGTTTATCACACAGTATGCCCAACTTGTGGTAACTATCGTGGTAAGGTTGCTGTCGTAAAGGAAACAGCTGAGTAAGCATGAGTAAGATTAATGCGATTATAACAGGTGTCGCTGGTTACGTGCCAGACTATGTCCTCAACAATGAGGAATTGTCTCGCATGGTTGATACTAACGATGAGTGGATTACCACTCGTACAGGTATCAAGGAACGCCGAATCCTCACCGAAGAGGGACTCGGTACATCCTATATGGCCCGCAAGGCAGCAAAGCTCCTGATGACAAAGACTGGTGCTGATCCAGACAGTATTGATGCTGTTGTTGTTGCTACAACGACTCCTGACTATCCGCATCCTTCAACAGCTTCTATCGTATTAGGAAAGCTGGGATTGAAGAATGCCTTCGCATTTGACTTAGCTGCTGCATGTTGTGGCTTCATGTATGCACTCGATGTTGCCTGCAATATGATCCAAAGTGGTCGTCACAAGCGTATCATTGTTATCGGTGCTGATAAGATGTCAGCTATTACTGATTATCGTGATCGCGCAACTTGTCCACTTTTCGGTGATGGTGCAGGTGCTGTGATGTTAGAGGGTACAACCGAGGAAGGCGTTGGTATGATTGATTCTTATCATCGCACAGACGGTAAGGGACTTCCATTCCTCCATATCAAGGCAGGTGGTTCTGTATGTCCTTCTTCAAGCTTTACAATTGATCATCGTTTGCATTACACTTACCAAGAGGGACGCACCGTCTTCCGTTATGCTGTTACAGCGATGGGTGACGACTGTGCTACACTTTTGGAGCGCAATGGCTTGACCCAAGATGATGTTGATTACGTAGTTTGTCATCAGGCAAACCTTCGTATCATCGAGGCTGTTGCAAAACGCATTGGAGTTCCAATGGAGAAGGTATTGGTTAACATTCAGCGTTATGGTAATACCAGTGCTGCTTGTATGCCACTTGTTCTTTGGGATTATGAGTCACAGCTGAAGAAGGGTGATAATATCATTTTCACTGGCTTTGGTGCAGGTTTCGTTAATGGCGCATCTTACTTTAAGTGGGCTTATGACGGTGACGCTGCTGCGGTTAAGAAATAAAGACTTTAAGTTATCATATAAAAAAGCGCATCTTTCTTTTCTTATAAGATAGGTGCGTTTTTTCGTTAAAGGGATTAGGAGAGTGGCATGGTGGGACTTTTCTACCTCCCCTTTCTCCTCTTATAATTATAACAGAACTTTTCAAACATTCCTTCCTGTGGAAGGAAATAGTGGGTGAATAGATTATATGCATAAAGCTGGATTTGTAAATATCGTTGGTAATCCGAATGTCGGAAAGAGTACGCTGATGAATCAACTCGTCGGTGAGAAGCTCAGTATTGCCACGTTTAAGGCACAGACAACGCGCCATCGTATTATGGGAATTGTCAATACAGAGGACACCCAGATAGTATTTCAGACACACCAGGTGTGCTGAAACCAAACTATAAGATGCAGGAGATGATGCTCCAGTTCTCTGAGTCAGCTTTGGCAGATGCCGATATCTTACTTTATGTAACAGACGTTGTTGAAGATCCAGAGAAGAATATGGACTTCTTGGAGAAGGTTTCTAAGATGTCAATTCCTGTCATCCTTCTTATTAATAAGATTGATGAGAGCGACCAGAAGACACTTGGTAAGCTCGTAACAAAGTGGCATGGATTGTTGCCTAATGCAGAGATACTCCCTATTTCTGCTAAGAATAAGTTTGGCGTAGATATTCTTTTGAAGCGTGTTCACGAACTGTTACCAGAGAGTCCGGCATTCTTTGATAAAGACCAGTTGACAGATAAGCCAGCTAAGTTCTTCGTATCAGAGATTATTCGTGAGAAGATTCTGCGCTATTATGATAAGGAAATCCCTTATTCTGTTGAGGTTGTTGTTGAACGTTTCAAGGAAGATGATCGCCAGATTCACATCAGTGCTATCATTTATGTGGAACGTAGCAGCCAGAAAGGAATTATTATTGGCCATCAGGGTATGGCACTTAAGAAGGTGTCTACCGAAGCACGTAAGAGCTTGGAACGTTTCTTCGATAAGAAGATATTCCTTGAAACTTTCGTGAAAGTGGATAAGGACTGGCGCAACTCACAGAAAGAATTGAAACACTTTGGATATAGTCCAGAGTAAGGGAAGCCTCCCCCAACCCCTCCGAAGGGAGGGGAGAGCCTAACGGGATAGGCTGGGGAGAGATTTTATTAGCCTTATTGGGCTAATAAGGTTAATAAGGCTCATAGGGCTAATACAAAGCTAATAGCTTCCTTGATAATAAGAAAATAAATCGCCCTGACTGCTTAGTAGGGCACACTCTCGCACAATGCGAGGGCTGGGGAATGGTCATCCTCGGCAAATATTCATCGGATGCCTGACCACATCCGGCGCCTTTTCATAATCTTTCAACAGTGTTAGCACTGAATTATGAGGAGGGAAAGACCAATATTAATGGCAAATTTAGTAGCTATTGTGGGACGCCCAAACGTAGGTAAGTCCACACTTTTCAATCGATTAACTCAGACACGTCACGCGATTGTGAGCGATACTGCTGGTACAACACGCGACCGTCAGTATGGTAAGTGTCAGTGGAACGGACGCGAATTTTCTATTGTTGACACTGGTGGATGGGTTGTTAAATCAGACGATATTTTTGAAGATGCAATTCGCAAGCAGGTGCTTGTGGCAACGGAAGAAGCTGATCTCGTCCTCTTTGTTGTTGATACTGAAACGGGTATCACCGACTGGGATGAGGATGTAGCATTGATTCTTCGTCGCACTAAGCTCCCTGTACTCCTTGTTGCGAATAAGGTTGACAACAGCGGTGAGTATTATCAGGCAGCAGAGTTCTATAAACTCGGTTTGGGAGAGCCTATCTGTATTAGTGCTGCTACTGGTGGTGGAACAGGTGATTTGCTTGATATTCTGCTTGAGAACTTGAAGGATGTACCAGAGGAAGCAGTTGATCAGGATATCCCTCGTTTTGCTGTCGTAGGTCGTCCTAATGCTGGTAAGTCAAGTATTATCAATGCCTTCATTGGTGAGGATCGTAATATTGTGACCGAAATTGCTGGTACAACGCGCGATAGTATCTATACACGCTATACGAAGTTTGGTTTTGATTTCTATCTTGTTGATACTGCCGGTATCCGTCGTAAGAACAAGGTGAGTGAAGATTTGGAGTTCTATAGCGTTATGCGTTCTATCCGAAGCATTGAGAACTCTGATGTTTGTATTCTGATGTTGGATGCAACACGTGGTATCGAGGCGCAGGATATGAATATCTTCCAGCTCATACAGCGTAATAATAAGAGTCTTGTTGTCGTTGTGAATAAGTGGGATTTGGTTGAAGATAAGAATCAAAAGGTTATTGATACCTTCGAGAATGCTATTCGTAAGCGTATGGCTCCGTTTGTTGACTTCCCAATCATCTTTGCTTCAGCACTAACAAGCAGCGTATTTTTAAGGTTTTGGAAACAGCGAAAGAGGTATATCAGAACCGCACAATGCATATTGGTACAACGAAGTTGAATGAGGTGATGCTTCCTATTATTGAGGCAACGCCACCACAGTCAGTGAAGGGTAAGTATATCAAGATTAAGTATTGCTCACAACTTCCAAACACACAGATTCCTTCTTTCGTGTTCTATGCGAACCTGCCACAGTATGTTAAGGAGCAGTATCGTCGTTTCTTGGAGAACAAGATACGTGAGAACTGGAACCTGCATGGCTGTCCAATTAATATATTCATTCGTCAGAAGTAGTCGTAGGAGGTGTTGCCTATGAAGAGAATAATGTTTCCTTTTCTTTTTGCTTTGCCATTTTTATTGATGGCTTGCAGTAAGAAAAAAGAGGTAGACCAAGGAGAGTTGGCTGGTCGTGCAGCCAAACTCTACTACGAACAACTGTTGAAAGGTCAGTATGAAGCCTTTTTAGGAGGTGAGAATCGTTCTGAGAAGTTGCCTGATAGTTATCGAAAGCAACTCTTAACAAACCTCCGTCAGTTTATCGAGCAGCAGAAGAAAGAGCATGAAGGGATTGATTCTGTGTCATTGGCTTCATCTGTTTTCTCTGAAAAGGATAGTACAGCCAGTGCCTTTCTGCTGTTTCATTATGGCGATAAGACAACGGAGCAGGTTGTTGTACCAATGCTAAAGAAGCACGGAGTGTGGATGATGCGATAAGACATCGTTACCCATTATCTTTCTATTTACCCTCTTCAATTGTCGTGTTGGTGCTCCGCACGTGTGGTGCTGATGCTTAGCACCAATGGTGCTAAGTACTGATAATATTACAATATGCACTTGAAAAAAGTCCTCCCGCTTATTAGTTTCGTCCTAAAAAAGGATAAAACCAATAAGCGGGAGGACTTTTCTATTAAGTAAGGTAGTGTTGGGGAAATCCTATTATCGGCTTTTTCGTACAACTTATAGTGAGAGGTAGCTATTTACAGCGTACCCTTATTCTCTATATCCTTCACCTTCTTAAAGAGGTCAGAAGCAAAGACGAGGTCGTTAAGTTTCTGGTTATGTGAAGTGATGACAGTCTCTTTGTTGCCTTGCCATTCTTTTCTACCATCTGCAATGAAAACGATATTCTCACCAATACCCAAGACGGAGTTCATATCATGAGTGTTGATGATGGTAGTCATGTTGAACTCACGCGTGATACTCGTCAAAAGTTCGTCTATGACCAGTGATGTCTTAGGGTCAAGACCAGAGTTTGGCTCATCGCAGAAAAGATATTTTGGGTTCATAACGATGGCGCGAGCAATAGCTACACGCTTTTGCATACCACCCGAAATCTCACCGGGAAACTTCTGTTCAGCTCCAGTCAGGTTCACACGATCAAGACATTCCATAGCTCTTTTGTCACGTTCCTGAGCAGTCATGTCTGAAAACATGTCCAATGGGAAACGAACATTCTCCAGTACAGTGAGCGAGTCAAAGAGGGCAGCACCTTGGAAAATCATACCCATCTCACGACGCATGAGAATCTTGTCTTTCTTTGTCATGTTGACAAAATTACGCCCGTCATAAAGAACTTCACCCTTGGTTGGGTCAAGCAGTCCGGTGAGCGAACGCATGAGAACGGTCTTACCTGCACCACTCTGTCCGATGATGAGGTTTGTTTTTCCGTCTTCAAAAACGATGTTTATATCCTTCAGCACTTCCTTGTCGCCGAATGATTTGAATAGATGTTTTACTTCAATCATAGAGCCTCCCCCGACCCCTCCGAAGGGAGGGGAGCCCAATCTGCTTACTTGTGGGGGAAGATGGGCTTATTAATTAGTTAGTATTAACTTTCAGGAGTTGATTTATTCTCTCTAATCTCCCCTCCTTTGGAGGGGTTGGGGGAGGTTTAACTCAACATCTGTGTGAGGAAAACGTCACTGAAGAGAATCAGTACGCTTGAGCAGACTACAGCATCTGTAGATGCTTTACCGACTTCAACACTTCCACCCTTCACCGTGTAGCCCATATAAGACGATACACTTGAAATGATAAAGGCAAAGAAGAATCCCTTGATGATACTCATCCACATAAACCACGGATTGAAATCATGTTGCAAACCAGCAGTCAAATCTACTGGTGTGATGATATGTGCAAGGTAGGCTGTGGCGTATGCTCCAATGATACCTGTTGCTGCAGAGAAGATAACAAGGAATGGCATGATTGTGATGAGTCCCATAATCTTTGGTAAGATGAGGTAGCTGGCAGAGTTGATACCCATAATCTCTAAGGCATCTATCTGCTGTGTCACACGCATGGTTCCTAACTCTGAAGCAATGTTTGACCCAACCTTACCTGATAGGATCAGACACATGATACTGCTGGAGAACTCCAAAAAGCATAATTTCTCTCGTCACATAACCCGACACCCAATGTGGCATCCAAAGGGCTCTGCACGTTAAGTTTAATCTGTATACATATAACTGCTCCAATAAAGAAAGAGATGAGTAATACGATACCGATTGAGTCAACACCCAGCTGGGACATCTCTTTAACATATCGCTTTAGGAACATTCTCATTCGTTCAGGACGACTGAATGAGCGTCCCATTAATATAAGATAATTACCGAATGTTGTCAGCCATTTGAATAAAAGCATGTTCTTTCTATTTGATGTTCAAAATGCAAATTTAACCAAAATATCACAGAAAGAGAAAAGAAAGACATTATTTAATAGTCATGAAGGCTACTTTCGCTTTTTGTAAATAGTATCTTTGCCACTGTTGTATAGCTCTTTTAGGATTATATTTGTATCTTTGTGCGTAACAAACTATGAGTTGAAAGCTATGAAAAGTAATCCTGCAATATATGTGGAAGGGGTAGGTTGGCGTCGTGAGCGTGTGGCGTCGCTGCTACGGAGGCTTAAAGGGCATGACTATCAAGGGCGGTGTATCTACATGATAACGCTCTGTACGGAAGGAAGACAGCCATTGTTGGGGAGGCTTATGCGAAGGACAGCAGCTGTAGCATCCGCCTATGTTGAGCCAACAGAGCTGGGGAGTGAGGTCGAGCGTTGTTGGAGAGAGATTCCTAAGCATTATCCAGAGGTGAGTGTGCTTGCCTTTCAGGTTATGCCGGATCATATACACGGCATCCTCTTTGTGACGCATGAGATGGCTGTACACCTGGGGAAGGTTATTAATGGGTTCAAGGTAGGCTGTAATCGGGCGTATCGGCGGTTGGTGTTGGGGAGTTCTGAGGCAATGCCTCAGAAGCAAGGACAGAATGGACGATGCGGAGAAGGGGCTAAACAGCGAGGCTGTAAGCACCCAGAGCATGGCATGCTCTTTGCGCCGGGCTATCATGACAGCGTGCTAAGGGGGAAGGGACAGCTGGAGAATATGTTCAGATATATTGCTGATAACCCACGACGGCTGGCGATGAAGCGGGATAATCCGCAACTCTTTCGTGTCGTGAATAGTTTGAAGGTGGGTGAAAGAACTTTCTCTGCTATAGGAAATCAGTGGTTACTGGAGCACCCAATAAGACTGCAGGTGCGTTGTCATAATAATAAGACACCAGAGAATCTGCGCCTTATAGCCTTGCAAAAGGAATACTTCTTTGCACGAGGACGAGAGGGAGGAGTACTTGTTAGCCCCTGTATATCGGCTGGAGAAAAAGAAATAGCACGTGCTGCATTGGAGGAGAAACTCCCACTTATAGTCTTGCTGGAAAAACGGTTTCCGCCTCTCTATAAACCGCCTGGGAAGTACTTTGATGCTTGTTGTGAAGGGCGACTCCTTATGTTGGCTCCATGGGCATATCATCACGAACGCAGGATTATCTCGCGAGAGCAGTGTCAAGCCCTTAATTCAATATCGGCAGCACTTAGTAATGAAGTGTGGACGACGGCATTCGAGCAGGAACTGTTAAGATATACTTCTGGCGAAGAATAGGGAATAGCCACCAAGTAAACAGGGCAGAGAACCTTTGTGAGAATGTCTTTTAATAGAAGCGTACACACGTAGCTATACATTTATCTGTATTGTTCTTTTGTTTCTTTTCACGTCTTTATGATTGCTATCTGCTTTTTATTTCGTAATTTTGCAGCGATAGCTTAAAAGAGAAAACTATGTCAGAATCAGATAATATTGTTGTGCGCCCAGAAGGCGAGGGAAGTATTCTTCGTACAGATAAACTGGTGAAGCGATACGGAAAGCGTACTGTTGCCAATGGTGTGAGCATCAATGTGAAGCAGGGTGAGATTGTGGGATTGCTCGGACCAAATGGTGCGGGAAAGACCACGTCGTTTTATATGACAACGGGATTGGTGGTTCCTAATGAGGGACATGTATATATTGACGATCAGGAAATTACCAACTTCCCTGTTTACAAGCGTGCTCGTGCAGGTATTGGCTATCTTCCACAGGAGGCGAGTGTCTTCCGTAAGATGAGTGTGGAAGATAATATTATGAGTGTCTTGGAGATGACAAAGCTGTCAAAGCAGGAGCGCATTGATAAGATGGAGAGTCTGATTCGCGAATTCCGATTGGAGAAGGTACGTAAGAATCTTGGAGACCGACTTTCTGGTGGTGAGCGTCGTCGTTGTGAGATTGCTCGTTGTTTGGCTATTGACCCCAAAAGTTTATCATGCTTGATGAGCCTTTTGCAGGCGTAGACCCTATTGCTGTAGAGGATATTCAGCACATCGTTTGGCGTTTGAAGTTCCGTAATATTGGTATTCTTATTACCGATCACAATGTACATGAGACGTTGAATATTACCGATCGCGCCTATCTTCTTTTTGAGGACGCATTCTCTTCAAGGGTACTCCAGAAGAGTTGGCAGCCAATAAGATTGTGAAGGAGAAATACCTCGGTACAGATTTCGTTCTTCAGAAGAAAGACTTCCAGTTGCTCGATCAGCGTAAACGTGCGCAGGAAGAGGCGAATGGTTTTATAAGAGGAATATATCCTCTCTTTTAGATAGAGCTATATTAGCCGTCAGAAAGGCGCAAAGATAAAGTATTCTTTGCGCCTTTGTTTCTATCTGAAGTAAGTAAGTTGCGAATTATTTTCATGAAGAAAAATATTTTTCATGAAAAGAAATATTTCTCTTCACGACCATAAATATTTATTTTCATGAAAATAATTCGAGAAAGGAGCTTTTCAGATATAAAGAGTAAGTGCAAAATAAAAAGCTGCTTACGGTAAAACAGTATAAAAGAGTTGGCTGTAAGCAGCTTTGTTGATTGAAAAATAAACCCAATTATAGCCTTCCGTAGCCAATTATCTTGGTTAAAAAAACAAATTTCCACTTATATATTATAAGGTTATGCGATTTTTAAGTATCTTTTCACTTCAAAGTCTATAAGGGGTAATTGCGCCCTCTTGTGAACTTGTACTTTTGATAAATAATAATAAACATAAATATATAACATCAAAGATGAAAATTTCATTTGAGAATCCCGACAAAGTGAATGGCTTGATGACCATCACTGTTGAGGAAGCTGATTACAAGGATGAGGTAGAGAAAACTCTCAAGGATTATCGCAAGCGTGCCAACGTTCCTGGTTTCCGTCAGGGTCAGGTGCCTGTAGGGTCTGATTAAGCGTCAGTATGGTCCACAGGTAAAGATGGATGCTATTAATAAGATTCTTGGTGAGAGCCTCCAGAAATATATCGCTGATAACAAGATTCAGATGTTGGGTCAGCCAATGGGTTCTGAGTCTCAAGAGGCAGTGAGACTTGGAGAAACCAGCTCCTTACGAGTTCAAGTTTGATATTGCTGTTGCTCCAGAATTCAAGATTGAACTGAATGGTAAGAACAAGATTGACTACTACGAGATTGCTGTTGATGATAAGTTGATCGACCAGCAGGTTGAGATGTTCAGAGCCGTTCTGGTCACTATGAGCAGGCTGAGGGTGTTCGATCCAGAGCAGCGTGACTTGTTGAAGGGTGACCTCCGTGAGTTGGATGAGAATGGAAATACCCTCGAGGGTGGTATCACCGTTGAGGGTGCATCGTGATGCCACAGTATATCAAGGTTGAGGATCAGAAGAAACTTTTCGATGGTGCTAAGCTTGGTGATATCATTACCTTTAACTCAACAGCAGCTTACCCTGATAATGATATCGAGGTTTCTTCACTCTTGAAGATTAAGAAAGAGGAGGTTGCTGAGCACAAGGGTAACTTCTCTTATCAGATTACAGAGATTTCACGCTTCGTTAAGGCTGAGAACAACGCTGAGCTTTGGAAGAGTGTTTATGGTGAGGATGCTGATATCAAGGATGAGGCAGCTTTCCGTAAGGCTATCGCTGACGGTTTGACAGAGCAGTTGAAGGGCGATTCTAACTACAAGTTCATTCAGGATCTCCGCGCTTACTGCGAGAAGAAGGTAGGCGATTTGACTTATCCAGACGCTATCTTGAAGCGCATTATGTTGGCTAACAACCCAGATAAGGGTGAGGAGTTCGTAGAGAAGAACTATGCACAGAGCATCAAGGAGTTGACATGGCACTTGATTAAGGAGCAGTTGGCTAAGGATCACAACATCAAAGTTGATGACAATGATGTTCGTGAGAGCGCTCGCCAGATGGCACGTGCACAGTTTGCTCAGTATGGTATGACCAACGTACCAGAGGATTACTTGAATGGTTATGCTGATGAGATGCTGAAGAAGCGTGAGAATGTAGATTCATTCGTTGAGGCAGCTCTCGATCGTAAGCTTGCTGAGGCTATCAAGGAGGTTGTTAAATTGAACGTTAAGACAGTAAGTCTTGAGGAATTCAACAAACTTGTAAGCGAGTAATATTTTTAGAAAAATCTTCCTTTATATATAGAGGTTATCGATTTTTTTGCTTATCTTTGCTTTAGATATGCAGGCAAGTGTCGCACTGAGTGGCATGGTGTTTGTATAGATGACAATGATAAGGGAGGTCGATAACCTCTATTTTTTGTCATATATAAATTATAAGAAAGGAAAATAATGAACGATTTTAGAAGGTATGCTACAGGGCATCTTGGGATGAATGGTATGGTGCTTGATGACGTGATGAGAGCACAGGCGCAGTATCTTAACCCATATATCCTTGAGGAGCGTCAGTTGAATGTGACTCAGATGGATGTCTTCTCACGTCTGATGATGGAGAGAATTATCTTCCTCGGGACTCAGGTAGATGACTATTCAGCCAATACAATTCAGGCACAGCTGCTTTACTTGGATTCTGTTGACCCAGGTAAGGATATATCTATTTATATTAACTCTCCTGGTGGAAGCGTTACTGCGGGCTTAGGTATCTATGATACCATGCAATTTATCTCCAGTGATGTTGCTACACTCTGCACAGGTATGGCTGCATCTATGGCTGCCGTATTGCTCGTTGCGGGTAAGGAGGGCAAGCGTTCTGCCTTGAAACATAGTCGTGTGATGATTCACCAGCCATTGGGTGGTGTACAAGGTCAGGCATCTGACATTGAGATTGAGACACGCTGAGATTCAGAAGTTCAAGAAAGAACTCTATAACATCATTAGCGAACATTCTCATCAACCATTCGATAAGGTTTGGAATGATAGTGACCGTAACTACTGGATGACTTCAGAAGAGGCTAAGGAGTACGGTATGATTGATGAGGTTTTGATGAGAAAACCAGTAAGTAACGCTTCGGAAGAAGTAAAGTAAAGGATAATAATGCCCCAAAAGAAATGTAGTTTTTGTGGTCGGGGTGAGAAGGAAGTAAAACTCCTTATCACAGGCTTGAACGGCTATATCTGTGAGGAATGTGCACAGCAGGCTTATAATATCGTCATGCAAACTGGTGCATTGGCACAGGAACAGAATGGCGATGGTGAGGCTTTTCAAACTCAAGAAGGTTCCTAAACCAAAGGAAATCAAGCAGTATCTTGATGAATATATCATTGGTCAGGATGAGGCGAAACGCTATCTTGCTGTGGCTGTTTATAACCATTATAAGCGTTTACAACAGCCAAAGGATGATGATGGTGTAGAGATTGAGAAGAAATAATATCATCATGGTTGGTTCTACGGGTACGGGTAAGACATTGCTTGCTCGCACTATAGCAAAACTCCTTGATGTGCCTTTCACGATTGTTGATGCAACCGTATTCACAGAAGCTGGATACGTAGGCGAGGACGTTGAGAGTATCCTCTCACGTCTTTTGCAGGTTGCTAATTATGACGTTCCTGCAGCTGAGCGTGGTATTGTCTTTATCGACGAGATTGATAAGATTGCGCGTAAGGTGATAATCCAAGCATTACTCGCGATGTAAGCGGTGAGGGTGTACAGCAGGGTTTTACTGAAACTCTTGGAGGGAACAATGGTTAACGTACCGCCAAAGGGTGGTCGTAAGCATCCTGATCAAGATTACATTCACGTTGATACTCGCAACATCCTTTTTCATCTGTGGTGGTGCATTCGATGGTATCGAGCGTAAGATAGCACAGCGAATGAATACGCACACGGTTGGTTACAACTCTGTGCAGAACGTTGCGAAGATAGATAAGAACGACTTGATGAAGTATGTCCTTCCTCAAGACTTGAAGTCATTTGGTCTTATTCCTGAGATTATTGGACGTTTGCCAGTGCTTACCTATCTTAATCCGCTTGACCGCGAGGCATTGCGTAAGATTCTTGTTGAGCCAAAAGAACTCTATCGTGAAGCAGTATATAAAGTTGTTCAAGATGGATGGCATTGAGTTGACTTTCACTGAAGCAGCACTTGATTACATCGTAGACAAGGGTGTAGAGTATAAGCTTGGAGCCCGTGGATTGCGTTCAATCGTTGAGGCTGTGATGATGGATGCTATGTTCGACGTACCTTCACGACGAATAAAGTCATTTGAGGTGACGGAAGAATATGTTCGTCAACAACTTGATAAGGCTCATATTCAGAAATCGAATACAGTCTCATAAAACCTATATATACAGCCTACTGATGTGAGGAATCCTTCGCGTCAGTAGGCTGTGTAATTTCTACAGAAACCGTAAAGAATCGGAATATACCCAGCTATTAACATGACACAAGAAGTCAATCTTACCGAAAAACTAAAACACTATTTTGGCTTTGATAAATTCAAAGGCGACCAGGAGGCTATTATCCGTAATCTTCTTGACGGACACGATACTTTCGTACTGATGCCTACCGGTGGTGGAAAGAGTCTTTGCTATCAACTCCCTTCATTGATTATGGAGGAACAGCGATTGTCGTTTCTCCGCTCATTGCATTGATGAAGAACCAAGTGGACGTCATCAATGGAATCAGCGAGGGAAGGATGGTGTAGCACATTATCTCAACTCTTCTTTGAAGAAAGCTGAAATCGATCAGGTACGTGCAGACATCGTTTCTGGTCGTACAAAACTGCTCTACGTTGCTCCAGAGTCCTTGAACAAGGAAGAGAATATGGAGTTCTTGAAGTCAGTGAAGATTAGTTTCTACGCCATCGATGAGGCACACTGTATCTCGGAGTGGGGACATGATTTTCGCCCAGAGTACCGTAAGATTCGTTGTGCTATCGAAACGATTGGCACTGCTCCTGTCATTGCACTCACTGCAACGGCTACCGATAAGGTGCGTACGGACATTGTACGTAGCTTAGGTATTGAGGATTGTGCCGAGTTCAAAAGCTCTTTCAATCGTCCGAATCTTTATTATGAGGTACGTCCGAAAAAGAGTGATGACGATACGAATAAGCAGATTATCAAGTTTATCAAACAACATACTGGTAAGAGTGGTATTATCTATTGTCTTTCGCGTAAGAAGGTGGAGGAGTTGGCGGCTATCTTGCAAGCTAATGATATCAAGGCAGCTCCTTATCATGCGGGACTTGATTCTGAGACACGCTCTAAGACACAGGACGACTTCCTCATGGAAGAGTTGGATATTATTGTGGCAACCATAGCTTTTGGTATGGGTATTGACAAACCAGACGTACGTTTTGTAATACATTATGATATCCCGAAGAGTCTTGAAGGCTATTATCAAGAAACAGGACGAGCAGGGCGCGATGGCGAGGAAGGTATCTGTGTTGTGTTCTATTCTAAGAAAGACCTTAATAAACTGGAGAAGTTTATGGAGGGGAAGCCTGTTGCAGAACAAGATATCGGTCGTCAGTTGTTACAAGAGACTGAAGCTTACGCAGAGTCATCTGTCTGCCGTAGAAAGATGTTGCTACATTACTTTGGTGAGGATTATCCAAAGTGTAACTGTGCTATAGTGCGATAACTGTCTTCATCCAAAGACGAAGATTGAAGCACAGAAGCAACTTCTTATTATTCTCAAGCAGTGAAAACATTGAAGGAGAATTTCCGCCAAGAGTATGTTATCGACTTCGTACGTGGCAGAGCTACCGATGACCAGAAAGATCATAAGCATGATGAGTTAGACGATTTTCGGAGAGGGTGAAGACGAGAATCCAAAGATTTGGAATCAGTCGTACGTCAAGCACTCTTAGCAGGTTATCTTAAGAAGGATGTAGAGAACTACGGTTTGCTAAAGCTGACAGCTGCTGGTAAACGTTTCTTAAAAGTCGCCAGAATCGTTTATGATAGTCATGGATACCGAATTTAAGGAGGAGGACGAGGATGATGAGCCAATGATGGGTACAGCGGTCCTCGATCCAGAACTCTTCTCCATGCTGAAGAACCTTCGTAAAGAAGATAGCACACAAGTTAGAGATTCCTCCTTATGTTATTTTTCCAAGATGTTTCTTTGGAGCAGATGGCAATGATGTATCCTATCAATGAACAAGAATTACAAAATATCCAAGGCGTTGGTGCAGGTAAGGCAAAGCGTTATGGTAAAGAGTTTTTGCGAGTTGATAAAAGCAACATTGCGAAGAGAATAACATTGAGCGACCAGAAGAACTACGCGTTAGAACAGTTGCAAAAAGTCTATGCAGAAGGTAAAGATAATTCAGAGTATCGATCGAAAGTTACCGCTTGATGATATTGCCACAGCAGAGGACTTGATTTCGATGACCTACTGACAAAGATCGAAGAGATTGTCTATAGTGGAACAAAACTCAATATAGACTACTTCCTTGAGGATGTGTATGATGAGGATCAGATAGATGATATCTACGACTACTTTATGGATAGCAAGACAGATAGTCTCGATGCAGCAATGGAAGAATTAGATAGCGACTATAGCGAAGAAGAAATTCGGCTTGTACGCATTAAGTTCTTGTCAGAGATGGCTAACTAATACAATACATCATTATTAATGGGTGTATAACTCTTTATCTGTAGGGATACACGGTTCGTGTGTCCCTACAGCATATAATAGAAATCTTCTTAATCTATGACCTGAATACAAACCTCTGAGTCTTAATCTACTTATTGTTAACCGTAATTCTATTGTAAATCTTAATAATGTAATTAATTCGTTCCATTTATTTGGATATATGTAATCTATTTATTACCTTTGCCTATGGAAGTTGATCGTGATATAAGGATGACGGAAACTTTTGTTGAGTTTTCTAAAAATCCTTAGAGCCGAAAGTAAGAAAAAGTATCTATATGTGATACAGGTTCTTAAAACAGAATCAGTTGTTAGTGAAAAGTTTATCAAGCATTTAGAGAATACGAACTTATATGAGATGAGGTTTCTCTTTCATCAAATGAGTATAGAACAATTGTATTTTTCAATTGATGCAGTAAATATAATCTCTGCGACTAAGGTGCTTCTGTTGAATTCTTTTCTAAAGAAAGATACGAAGCAATATAGAAGTGAAATCAATAAAGCTGTAAAGCTATTAGAAGAATGGAGAATTGAGTATGAAGAAGATTAATGAAGAAAAGTGGAAACGTTTAAAATCATTCGATGATATTCTCAATGAAGAAGTTGGAAGTGAGGATTCTCCGGAGCGTACCGAGTTTGAGGCACGTGCCAAGGCTTACTATTATGCAGAACTGCTAAAGGAACAGCGCAAGCAGCAGAAGATGACCCAGCAACAGTTGGCGGATAAGATAGGTAAGAAACGAGAGTATATCTCAAATATTGAGCGTGGAAACAGTGATATGCAGCTTTCTACTTTTATGCAGATTGCGAATGCTTTAGGACTTCGATTTGCCTTGGTGATAGGGTAGTTACGCTGGTGAAAAGTAATAAGTTGGCTTTGTTTCAGTCGTATAGTGTAAGGTATTTAATGCTTAGCACCATTGGTGTTTACCAACAGCACGATGTGTGCGGGGCGTCAGCACGATATGGGCGGAGCAATAATATGTTATCTGAAGATGGGAATATAGAGTGCTAATGGTCAGTATAACGAATATTTTAAGACGATGATGGCAAACTAACATGGGAAGTGTTTAGCAGAAAGTTTTTAAAATGTCTTTTTGTTTTCCATGTAGCTAAATCAATAAAGAGACTGAATCAGAAAGTGGTCAGTGGTTAATGAAGAGTGGTACGAGTTTAGTCAATTCTTCGATTAAGCCTTCTGACAAATGCCTATGGTGTGCATTTCTACTTCTGATTCAGCCTCTTGGCTATTTATTCAATGTTTTTGTATTATTCTGCGCAACTCTGTGAGCTAACAGCAACGAGCATCCAAACAGTCTTTTCCTGACCAACGAGGAAGTCATTCATCAATGAAACGGTTGTATCATCGTGTGCCTCTGTAGCAAGGTCAATGATTCTACGCTCACGAGCAATCAGTGTCTTGTAGTAATCGAGAAGCAAGTCGAGAGCTTCTTTGCTGCAACTAACAACGTCAGCCTCTTTTGATTTCAGCAGTTTGCAGATATACACTGAAAACGGCTCTCTGGAGTACTACCCAATTGAAGGATACGCTCAGCAACTTCATCAACCTTCTCTGCTGCATCGTTGTAAAGTTCCTCATATTTGCTATGCAATACAAAGAAACCATGTCCCTTCACGTTCCAGTGGAAATTACGGAGGTTGCTGTAGAATACTTGAAAATCTGCCAGCAAAACTGAAAGTTCATTTACTACGTTCTCTACTTTCTTTTCGTTTAATCCTAATATTTCTAATCTTTTTCATCTTGAATATGTTTTAAGTTGTTGTTTCTTGTTTACGAGTGCAAAGTTAGTGGGTTTTTCAATCTACCACAACAGATAAAATCTATGTACTAATTGATATAATCTATATTTTGCTTATTATTGATTGATAATGAGGAGATTATTGTCGATGTATAGACTTTTTGGCGAGTATGGATTTGTACTTGATGTTTTATAGTTACTGGCGAAAAAGTAGGGAGTATGTTAAGGAATAAATATTAAATACTTTTAATAAGGTGTGAGAAAAACTGGAAAAAGCCAGTCTGTTTGATTTTAAATTGCTAAATTTGCATGCAATAAATTTCTAAAATACAATTATGTCATCATTTGTTGCAGACAAAATCACGATGGACGGCTTAACCTACGATGACGTCCTTTTTAATTCCGGCTTATTCAGAAGTACTGCCTAAAGAGGTAGTCTTGAAAACCAAGTTTTCACGTAACATTGATCTTAATGTGCCTTTCGTTACGGCAGCTATGGACACCGTTACAGAGAGTTCTATGGCGATTGCGATTGCGCGTGAAGGTGGTATCGGTGTGATTCATAAGAACATGAGCATCGAAGACCAGGCACGTCAGGTGGCTATTGTGAAGCGAGCTGAGAATGGTATGATTTACGATCCTGTTACTATCCTTAAGGGGCGTACAGTGAAGGATGCACTTGAGATGATGGCAGACTACCATATCGGTGGTATTCCTGTAGTAGATGAGGAGAATCATCTCGTGGGTATTGTTACCAATCGTGACCTCCGTTTCGAACGTCATTTGGATAAACTTATTGACGATGTGATGACCAAGGATAACCTTGTTACAACTCATCAGCAGACTGACCTACTGCAGCTGCGCATTTTGCAGGAAAAATAAGATTGAGAAATTGCCCAGTAGTCGACCGTGAGAATCGTCTCGTTGGTTTGATTACTTATAAAGATATTACAAAGCCAAGGATAAGCCTATGGCATGTAAGGACGAGAAGGGTCGTCTTCGTGTTGCTGCTGGTGTTGGTGTGACTGCTGATATACAATGGAGCGCGCACAGGCACTTGTTGCTGCTGGTGTTGATGCTATCGTTATTGATACTGCTCACGGACACTCTGCTGGTGTGATTGGCAAGCTTCATGATGTGAAGACAGCCTTCCCTAACCTTGATGTTGTTGTGGGTAACATTGCAACTGGTGAGGCTGCTAAGTTCTTGGTCGACAATGGTGCTGATGCAGTTAAGGTAGGTATCGGACCTGGTTCTATCTGTACAACACGTGTTGTTGCAGGTGTTGGCGTACCACAGTTGAGTGCTATCTATGATGTTTGCAAGGCATTGGAAGGTACTGGTGTGCCATTGATTGCTGATGGTGGTTTACGTTACTCAGGCGATGTTGTCAAGGCATTGGCGGCAGGGTGGCAGCAGCGTGATGGTAGGTTCATTGGTTGCTGGTACAGAAGAGTCACCTGGTGACACAATTATCTTCAACGGACGTAAGTTCAAGAGCTATCGTGGTATGGGCTCATTGAGGCTATGGAGCAGAAGAATGGTTCACGTGACCGTTACTTCCAGAATGATGTGAGGCGATGTTAAGAAACTCGTTCCAGAGGGTATTGCTGGTCGTGTTCGCTTACAAGGAACTGTTCAGGAAGTTATCTATCAGCTTGTCGGTGGTCTTCGCTCAGGTATGGGATATTGTGGTGCAGCTTCTATTGAGACTTGCATAATGCTAAGTTTACGCATCACCAATGCTGGTGTATTGGAGAGTCATCCACATGATATTTCAATTACCAGTGAGGCACCAAACTATTCGCGTCCAGAATAAAATAAAAGACGATAAATCATTCGCCCTCTTTCCTGTTTTTCAGGGGAGAGGGTCCCTGCGTTAAAAGAATAATAATGAAATTCAAAGTAATTCTGTCAGTCCTCTTGCTTTCAACGACAATAGCATATGGACAGACTGACCCAACGATAATGACTATTAACGGACAGCCGGTGAGCCGTTCGGAATTTGAGTATTCGTATAATAAGAATAACGCTGATGGTGTGATTGATAAGAAGAGTGTGGATGAGTATGTCGACCTCTTTATCAATTACAAACTGAAGGTACAGGCTGCACTCGATGCGCATCTTGATACGCTCAGCTCTTTTAAAAAGGAGTTCCTCAGCTATCGTAACTAGCAGGTGCGCCCAACTTTCATCACAGATGCTGACGTTGAGGCGGAAGGACATAAACTTTATCGTGAAGCTCAGCAGCAGGTAGAGGCTAATGGTGGTATGTGGAACTGCGCACATATCCTCATCGGTTTATATCAGAATGCTGATAAGGAAGCTGCAGAAGCAGCAAAGCAGTTGGCAGACTCTCTCTATAACGCTCTTCGTGGTGGTGCAGATTTTTGCTGAACTGGCTAAGAAATATTCCACAGATGTTAACTCTGCCATGAACGGTGGGCAGTTGTTACATCTTCAGAAAGGACAGACAGTACCTGAGTTTGAGAAGGCTCTGTTTGCTTTGAAGCCAGGTGAGATAAGTGCTCCTGTACTTTCTCCTTTTTGGTTATCATATCATTAAGATGGGTGGTCGTGAGAGTTTCCCAACTTATGAAACACTTCGTCCAGATATCATGCAGTATATCGAGATGCAAGGTTTGCGTGAGCAGATTATTGATCAGAAACTCGATTCTATTGTAGAGAGTGAGGGAAAGACAGTCACACAGGATCAACTGCTCGACAGAAAACTCGATTCTTTGGAGGAGAAAGATGCAAGCATGAAAAATCTTATCCGTGAGTATCATGATGGTTTACTGATGATTGAAATGAGTAACCGTGAGGTTTGGGATAAGGCTGCTAAGGATGAAAAGGCACTTGAAGCTTATTTCCGTAAGCATAAAAAACAATATAAGTGGACAGAACCACGTTTTAAGGGTATTGCCTATCACGTGAAAACAAAGGAAGATGTTGAGGCTGTGAAGGCATGTGTGAGGAATGTTCCTTTTAATCAGTGGGCAGAGAAACTGCGTGATAAGTTCAATGCTGACAATACTATCCGTATTCGTGTGAGAAAAGGTATCTTCCGAAAGGGTGATAATGCGCTGGTAGACCGTGATGTTTTTCGGTGCGAGACGACTGTGAAACCAGTTAATGGATATCCTATTGATGCCGTGTTCGGTAAGAAGATAAAGGCTCCTGAGGGGATGGAAGATGTGCGTGATCTTGTTGTTTCCAACTATCAGGAGGAACTTGAGAAGGCATGGGTAGAAGCATTGCGCAAAAAGTATAAAGTAGTTGTTGATAAGAAGGTTCTTTCAACAGTCAATAAGCATTAAGATAATACAGCATTTCAATGAAAATAAATAAAGGAAAGACAATAGTCCTGCTTGCAGGAACAGTTCTTACAGCAATGAGTTTGCATGCTGGTGCATTCCGTGCAAGCGGTCCTGTTGCTCTGTCAGACTCTGTAAAGACTGAGACTGCTGCCGTAGATAAGCCAAATAGTGTTGTTGATGAGGTTATTTGGGTAGTCGGTGATGAACCTATCTTGAAGTCTGAAGTTGAAATAATGAGACTGCAAAGCGAGGCTGAAGGTATGAAATGGAATGGCGACCCTGAATGTATTCTACCTGAACAGATAGCTGTTCAAAAGCTTTTCCTCCATCAGGCAGCCCTCGATAGTGTTGAGGTGAGCGAGTCAGAGATTGCACGTGGTATAGATGATCAGATTAATTACTGGATTTCTCTTCACAGATTGGCTCAAAGGAGAAGCTCGAGGCGTTCCAGAATAAGAGTATGACTCAGATTCGCCAAGACCTGCATGACGATTATAAGAACCGATTGCTTGTACAGAAGGTACAACAGAATCTGGTTAATGACGTGGCTGTTTCCCCTGCTGAGATGCGCGAATACTTTAAGAAGTTGCCTGTGGATAGTATTCCAATGATTCCAACAACGGTTGAAGTAGAGATACTTACGCAGACTCAAAGATTGAGACAGAGGAGATAAATCGTATTAAGAACCAACTGCGTGACTATACTGACCGTGTGACGAAGGGCGAGACTTCTTTTTGCTACATTGGCGTCTCTACTCAGAAGACCCAGGTTCTGCTCGTCAAGGTGGCGAGTTAGGTTATATGGGACGTGGTGTACTCGACCCTGCATTTGCTGCTGCAGCCTTTAATCTTACTGACCCAAAGAAGATTTCAAAGGTTGTTGAGAGTGAGTTTGGCTACCACATTATCCAACTTATTGACCGTCGTGGTGATAAGGTTAATGTCCGTCATATCCTCTTTGAGAGCCAAATGTTTCAATAGCTTCTATCGATGCAGCTAAGGGCGTTTGGATTCTATTGGTAAGGATATCAAGAGTGGTAAGTTTACATTCGAGGATGCAACGGCTTATCTTTCTGATGATAAAGATACGAAGAACAACCATGGATTGATGGTTAACTCTGTAGAGAACACTCGCACTTCACGCTTTAAGATGAAAGGAACTGCCAACGGAGGTGGCTCGTGTTGTTGATACGATGAAGGTTGACGAGGTTTCTATGCCATTCCAAATGGTTAATGCTCGTAGTAGGTTGTTTTGTGCTATAGTGAAGTTGAAAGCACGTATCCCTGAACACCGAGCAACGATAACAGAAGACTTCCAGACGATGCGCGATATTGTTACAGCTAAGCGCAGAAAGGAAGTACTGCATGATTGGGTTGTAAAGAAGGTAAAGGAGACCTATGTGAGGATTAATCCTCGTTATAGAGTTGTAATTTCCAATACGAAGGTTGGCTTAAATGACAATAAACAACAAGTATAAAAACATATTTTGCGGGCATAGAATCTTGATTACTATGATTCTATGCCTGTTTGGGCTATGGCAATCCCAGTCGCTCCGAGCACAGAATGCAACGGAGAAGAAAGGAGATAAGTTCTATATTGACCATGCTGACAATCTACGTCATAATCAATTGGAAATGCCTGATGTGATGATTGCTAAAGGCGATGTTCGTTTCCGATATAAGGGTATGACACTTAGAGTGCGATAGTGCTTATTTCAATGAGAAGTCTAATTGGTTTAAAGCTTTCAGCCGTGTACATATCACTCGCCCTGGTGGAGTGAACCTTGACTGCCAACGCTTACATTATGATGGCTTTGGACAAATGGTTCATGCACGTGGTAAGGTGGTAGTAAGAGAACCTGGTCGCTCTCTCCGTTGTGATAGCTTGGACTATAACACAGCCTCTAAGGTGGCTAACTACTTCGGAGGACGTGGTACATTGGTTTACAATGGTAACACAGTTGTTGCCGATCAGGGTGATTACAATACGGAAACGCATGATGCCAACTTCTTTGGTAACGTTGTGATGTTTACGCCTAAGTATCGTATTACAACCCCAGAGGCGCATGGTAACACGGAAACTGGTCTTGTTCACGTTATTGGTAAGTCGGTTATTAAGACTGCCAAGGGCGAAGTTGATGCATACCAATGATGGTACTTATAATAGCAAGACCGACCAGATAGAGCTTAATGGACGTTCTACTATCACCTCCCAAAGCAGGATGTTGAAGGCGATAATATTGTCTATAACAGTTCAACAGGTGAGGCAGAAGGTCATGGTAATGTGAAGATTGTCGACAAGGCAAACAACCGCACTATCATCGGTCAGGATGTGTTCTATAACGAGAAGACTGGTCATAGTAACGCACGTGGTAATGTTAAGATAGATGACCGTAAGGCACAGCGTGTTATTACAGGTGATGAAGTAACCTATAATGCTAAGAGTGGTTATAGTGCTGGACGTGGAAATGTGAAGATTGTCGACAAGTTAAAGCAGCGCACCATTACTGGTCGTGACCTTACTTACAATAGTAATACACACGAGGAACTGGCGAAGGCAACGTTTACTACATTGATTATAAGGGTAAGCACGCTTTCTATGGCGATTATCTTCATTATACTGATTCCGCAGCGATAGCCTTTGGTGGTAATCCTGGCCCGGTAGCAAAAGGATTTCTCACAAGGTGATACGCTCTTTGTTCATGCTGATACTATTAGTATGAAGGGATTTCATATGAATACTCCACAGATGTATCGTGAGATATATGGTGTAAATAATGTTCGTGCCTATCGTACAGACGTGCAGGCGGTATGTGGTTTTTATGGTAGCTAACACCAAGGATTCTTGTCTAACGATGTATGATTATCCAATCGTATGGAGTGGTACACGTCAGTTGGTGGGCGATTCTATTAAGGCGTATATGAACGACTCAACCATCCGTCAGGCGTTTGTGTATGGCAATGCTTTCTCTATTGAAAAGCTTCCTGAACCTAAATACTACAACCAGATATCCTCTAATGACATGCGTGCTGACTTTGTCAATGGTGCTGTTCGTCGTGTTGATGCGTGGGGAAATGTGGAAGTAGTCTTCTATCATACCGATAAGGATAGTACGCTCATTGGGCATAATTATACAGAAACAGATACGCTTCGGATGTTTATCTCACCTGTTCGAAAGCTACAGAAGATATGGATGTCAAAGTCGAATGGCGTTATCAGTCCGATGACACAGATACCACCCGACAAGTTGACACTGCCTCGCTTTGAACTTTTCGATGAGGTAAGACCTAAGGATAAGAATGATATATTCCGCCTTGCACCACGTAAGACGAGTGCAACCGTACGTAATTCACGAGTGTCTTTACCACCTCGTCAGCAAATAGAATGACGTCTTTGGGTCTTATATACAGACCCATTTGACGTTTTATTAAGTAATACTCCACAATAAATAATGCTATTCTTCCACTCATCACGCCCCCGTCGTTTCCATCATGAATATATGTATGTGGACGAACGCAAGGAACTGCTCAATGATATAGAGCAGCGTGCTCGGCGTGAATTGAATGGTGAAGAGGCGCCTGAAGGTAAGTATCGGGAGGAACTACAGCGCAAATTCAGTGGTTCGCTGAAGCCTGAAGTGTTGCGCCATAGAGGTAATCGTTTTACGGCAATGTGGGTGTCGTTGATTCTTTCAGCAGGTGTCATAGCCCTTCTTACCTTATTTTTATTTTATGCTTTATAGAATCCTTCATGAGTGATATCATACAACTTTTGCCAGACAGTGTAGCCAACCAGATTGCAGCCGGTGAGGTTATTCAACGTCCTGCCTCTGTTATTAAGGAGTTGGTGGAGAATGCCATTGATGCTGGAGCAACGCATATTGATGTGTTGGTGGTAGATGCTGGTCGCACTTCTATTCAGGTAATCGATGATGGAAAGGGTATGTCAGAGACGGATGCACGCCTTTCCTTCGAACGTCATGCCACTTCTAAGATTCGTAAGGCTGACGACCTTTTCTCTCTTCGTACGATGGGTTTCCGTGGAGAGGCACTGGCTTCTATTGCCGCAGTGGCTCAGATAGAGTTAAAGACTCGTATGGAGAGCGAGGATTTGGGTACACATCTGTCTATTGCTGGCAGTCGTTTTACGGGTCAGGAGCCTTGTTCTTGTCCTGTGGGAAGTAATTTTTTGGTAGAAAATCTCTTCTTCAACGTACCTGCTCGACGTAAGTTTTTAAAGTCGAATACTACCGAACTCAATAATATCATTACAGCTTTTGAGCGCATCGTATTGGTTTATCCACAGATATCCTTCACAATGCACAGCAATGGTACAGAACTTTTCAATTTGCGTGCTTGTAGCTATCGTCAGCGTATTGTGGAGGTTTTTGGTAAGCGTCTCAATCAGGATCTTCTGCCGATAGATGTTGACACGAGTCTTTGTCATATCCATGGCTTTGTTGGTAAGCCAGAGTCTGCACGTAAGAAAGCACCCCATCAGTATTTCTTCGTCAACGACCGCTATATGAAACATCCTTATTTTCATAAGGCAGTCATCACGGCTTTTGACCGACTTATCCCACAAGGAGAGCAAGTTCCTTACTTTCTTTATTTCGATGTACCAGCAGAGAATATCGATGTGAATATTCATCCGACAAAGACTGAGATAAAGTTTGAGAACGAACAGGCTATTTGGCAGATTCTACTTGCAGCAGTAAAGGAGGCTGTAGGGCGCTTAATGATATTCCTGCTATTGACTTTGATACGGAGGGAAAACCTGATATCCCTGTGTTTAATCCTAATGTCGGAATGTCCGCACCAAAGGTAGACTTCAATCCTGCTTATAACCCTTTCAAGCAAACATCTCAACCTGCTAAGTCTTCAGTTCCAGATGGATGGGAAGAACTCTATGCTGACTTAGGGTCTGGTGGTGAAATCCGTCAGTCAAAACTTTTTGAACAGCGTGAGGATGAGATGATAAGCAGTAGTTTAGGTACTGTAAGCGATACTGTTGAGGAAGGAACAATTATCCCTTCAGCAGCTACACAGTCCGCAGCAGAGTCGTTAATAGAAGACAAGGCACCCTCTCATTATCAGTATAAGGGCTGTTATATCATGACAGCTGTGAAGTCGGGCCTTATGATTATCGACCAGCATCGTGCGCATATTCGTATTCTCTATGAGGAGTATTTGCACCAGTTGTCTGAACATAAAGTACATTCCCAGAAAGTACTCTTCCCAGAGATGGTTCAGTTCTCCGTCTCTGACCAAGTGGTTCTCGACCAGATTCTGCCTGAAATGGCTGAGATGGGCTTCCAACTCGATAGCCTTGGTGGTGGTAGTTATGCTGTTAATGGAGTTCCTGCAGGTATAGAAGGACTGAATGTCGTTGCGCTTATCAATGACATGGTAGCTTCGGCAATGGAGAGCGGAACGAGTGCGAAGGAAGAAATCGACCAAGCACTGGCATTGAGTCTTGCACGTAATGCAGCCATACCGCAAGGTCAGGTACTAAGTAGTATGGAGATGGATAATATTGTCAACGAACTCTTTGCTTGTAGTAATGTCAATTACACTCCTTCTGGCGAACCAGTAATTGCGATAATGAAGCAGCAGGATATTGAACATCTTTTTGATAGTTGATAGTCTTTTTATGACTGTTTGTCTTATAAAGCCCTATTAGCCCAATCAGCTTAATAGGGCTTATTGTTTGTGTTAATAGCTAAACAATTTAGATATTAGTATTTTACTCTCTTCATAATGATGAGTATAATGCCTCTTTCTTCCTATCTTTAGCCTGCTTGTTGATGCCCCGCACATGTTGTGCTGGTGCTTAGCACATGTCGTGCTGTTTGTTAACACCAATGGTGCTGATGGTAGGAATCTTTCTAAATATCGTTAAAATAGAGTCAACTTGTTGTTCGTTTTATTAACTCAATACGATATTCTTTCTTTGAAAGAACGGCTGAGTAAGAGGAATGTGCTACCTTATCTTTTATAATACAGCAGTAACTTACATTAATGTTCAACGTTAAATAAATAGATTTTTTAAAAACCGACCCTGATAGATTTTAATTATTATCTTTGCAGTATGACTCCAAACTGAAAAATAATAGGTTTAAAGGTGAAGTGACGGAGAGTTTTGTCAAGATACGACCAGAAAATATGATGGCGGCTCTGGAGTTACTGGATAAGATTGATAGTATCAAGTGTCGTGCAGAGGTTACAGTTGATACGATGACTGGTAAGATTAACAGAGTGGTGAATTTTGAAGAAATCAAGAAACGATGGGAGGAATACCGTGCGGAGATGTTCTATACGATCAATTCTACTATGGGACAAGGCTCTGATGAAGGCAAGCAGGTAGAGAAGTTTACTGACCTTATTGACAAGCAGTTCGTTGATGAACCGACTTTCAGAACAGAACTCTCAAGTAAGTTGTTTTATGATGTTTTCTTTGATAAGTATCTTTTAGGGAGAAAGCTGGAAGATGAGAAGTTCGAGCAAACCTTCTATTCTTTCCTCTTTGACCAAACTCCTATTAAGACTTCTCTTACGCAAGAGTTAAGCACTGATGAAGAGACGGGACTGAAAAAGATATCGCGCTATATCTCTGCTGACGACCAGCGTACAAAGTTTGTCAATGAGTATGGTATCATGAAGACCTATAAAGAACGCTATCAGCCAATTATCAAGTATAGCTTTACGCAGTATAATTATGAGTTCTATCATGATATCCTCCTTGCAGATGACGGACTTCCTCAGGAAATCAAGGTGAATATCATCGAGGAGGTAAAGAATAATATTGAGATATTGGTAACTTATCGTATTCACAGACTGAAATAACTATGGCACAATCATATATACCTGCTGGCACAGATGTTATCTGTACGGAGATGTTGTCTACATTACCCAGCCAAATCGTTACGGAGAGAAGCTAAAGTCTTGTATGGTAAGGAAAGTAAAGCATTACTCAATACTTGCGACAAGAAATTAAGCTGTCAGTTGCAGTGCCGTATTAAAGTCTCGTATTATGAGGGGCTTAGTAGTTTGCTTTTGGGTTTGGCATTGGGAGCAGCTGTCGTTGCACTTACTGTTTTAACTTTTGGTGCAGGTACAGCTGTTGTTGCAACAGCTGCCATTACCACTGGTGCCTTAGGGGAGCTGCTATCTTTTTATGGGGATAAGGCGGATAAAAGTAGACAGGCTCCGCATGAATGTGATAGTACACAAGGAGGCACGTGGGAGTTGTATCACAGTAAAGTTTATATAGAGAAGGCAAATGCTCTTTTGGAACGCTCTTTTCTTACTTGTAAGAAAGGAGGGGTTGTCTCTTTGGTGATGAGTCATGAAAAAGCTTTAGAACTATCAAAGAAGATTAGCGATAGTAATAAGAAGATATTAGAGTTGAATTACTATTCTAATGCTTCACAAGGTTTTATAGGGTCAGTTGCTAATGCCTTTAAGGCATCAGGTGGTGGCGATGTGGCAGGACTTATCATTAGCTCGGGATTGGCGGTGTATGATTATGTTTCGGGTGCAGACGAGAACTATCGTAATAAAAATATGCAGAATCAGCATGAATATGCTCGTAAAATCTTAAAAGGGGAGCAGGCTGAGTTGGAAGCAGATGGTAACATCTTGAAACCGGAAATGGGACGTGATGCCGGAGTAAGCGGTGTCCTAACTGCAGGAGAAGCTTCGGTTGGTGTTATTGGAAGTAATGGCGAAGTTCTCAAAACTCTTGGACGTTGGGGAGCAGAAGAAGTTTCTCAAGGTAACAATGTTTCCAGAGCTTTCTGGAGGGTGTTTGCAGGAAGAACAGCTAAAAATGTTGGAAAGCAAATGGTAAGTGAAAGTATTAAAGGTATTATAGATAAAACAAATTTGCAGAAGCTTGGAGTGGGTTTTATTGCGTCTATGATAAGTAATAGTATAGAATTGGGTATGAATAAAGAGGAAAATAACATTTATGAAGGCATGCTAAAAAATATTATGCTGAGTAGAAAGCAAAACGGAAATAGAATAAATATACAAGCACATCAGTTATGAAAAATATCTTTAAGTATATTCCAATGGTAACATTAGGTCAGATCTTAGGTACCGTAGTCGGTTTTCCTTTGTTGTGTTTCCTTATCAATATATTTTATTATTCAAATAAGTATAACGATGATGCAGAACAGTATTACAAAGAGTATATGAATAATTCTTATGACATAGAGGTTACTATGCCAGAAGATAACTCTAAATATTATTTGGAGAATCAAGACGAGGATGTCAAGACGGTGGAAACCTTTACAAAAAAAATCGATGGTAATTATTTTGCAAATCCAAGAGGATGGTATATCCCATTTTATTCTGTAGAATATAAGAAGTTTTTAAGTATAATGTATTTTGTTGATATAAGTCAGATGTACTGCCTTTATGGACGGAAGGTTATCTTGACTGTCAATAGGGATGATATGAATAATCCAGAGTATGGCACAAAGGAGAACCCAGTGCCAGTGTTGAAGGATGTTGGTGTGGACGAGTCTATCCGAGATTATGATAAGGATTATGATAAGGCGTATATGGATAGCTTCTATCGTGAGAATGTCATACGTTATTTGAAATATAAGATGCCCAAAAGTGAGTTTAAAAGACGATTTAAGAATAAAGAGTAAGGTTATTCTGCAATGAGTAGGAATCGTATCAGCAAGTAGGGAAGAATGAAAATCCAAGCACATTAGTTATGAGAAATATCTTCAAATATATTCCAATGGTTACCTTAGGACAAATCTTAGGTACCGTAGTGGGTTTCCCTTTGTTGTGTTTCCTTATCAATATATTTTATTATTCAAATAAGTATAACGATGATGCAGGACAGTATTACAAAGAGTATACGAATAATTCTTATGATATAGAGGTTACTATGCCTGAAGTTGAATCTAAATATTATTTGGAGAATCAAGACGAAGATGTAGAGACAATGGAAACCTTTACGACAAAAATCGATGGTAATTATTTTGCAAATCCAAGTGGATCGTATAATCCCTTTTATTCTGTAGAATATAAGAAGTATTTTAGTATAATGTACTTTGTTGACATAAGTCAGATGTATTGGCCTTATGGACGGAAGGTTATCCTGACAGTCAACAGGGATGATATGAATAATCCTGAGTATGGAACAAAGGAGAATCCTGTGCCAGTGTTGAAGGATATTGGTGTGGACGAGTCCATCCGAGATTATGATAAGGATTATGATAAGGCGTATATGGATAGCTTCTATCGTGAGAATGTCATACGTTATTTGAAATACAAGATGCCCAAAAGTGAGTTTAAAAGACGATTCAAGAATAAAGAGTAAGGTTATTCTGCAATGATTAGGATTCGTATCAGCAAGTAGGGGAGAATGAAAATCCAAGCACATCAGTTATGAGAAATATTTTTAAATATATTCCAATGGTATTGGCAGGGCAAATTATAGGAGGAGTGTTGGTTGTCCCTTTGATATACTTCCTTATCAATAAATTGTATTTTTCCATATAAGTACAATGATAATGTTGAGGTTTATGCTGAAGAATATATAAAAAACAAAGCGTATCAAGGTTTATATGAATGACTATGATTCTAAGATGTATTTGTCTAATCTTGAGCCAGAAACAAAAAAACATTAGAGACCTTTATGGTGAAGATGGATGGTAATTATTTTTGCTAATCCTGAAGCACGTTACATCCCTTTCTATAGTCCTGAGTATAAGAAATATTTCAGTATTATGTATTTTTGATTTTTCCTAAAGTCTATGGTTATGACAATAAAGAAGTATACTTGACAGTAAATGAGGATGAAATGAACAACTCAGCGTATGGTACCAAGGATAATCCTGTTCCTGTTCTAAAGATGGTGGGAGTTCATGAATCCATTAGAGACAATGACAGAGATTATGATCAAGCATATATGGACAGTTTCTATCATAACAATGTCATACGTTACTTGAAATATAAGATTCCAAAGGAGGAGTTTGAAAGACGTTTCAAGAATAAAGAGTAAGGTTATTCTGCAATGAGTATGAATCGTATCAGCAAGTAGGGGAGAATGAAAATCCAAGCACATCAGTTATGAAATATCTTCAAGTATATTCCAATGGTCACCTTAGGTCAAATTTTAGGTACAGCAGTCTTTTTTCCTTTGCTGTGTTTCCTTATCGCTATATTTTATTATTCAAATAAGTATAACGATGATGCAGAACAGTATTACGAAGATTATATGAATAATTCTTATGACATAGAGGTTGCAATGCCTGAAGAGAAGTCAAAGTGTTATCTTAAGAATCAAGACGAAGATGTCAAGACGGTGGAAACCTTTAGAACAAGAATGGTTAATAATTATTTTGCGAATCCAAGTGGATGGTATATTCCCTTTTTCTCTGTAGAATATAAGAAGTATCTTAGTATAATGTACTTTGTTGATACGAGTCAGATGTATTGGCCTTATGGACGGAAGGTTATCTTGACTGTCAACAGGGATGATATGAATAATCCCGAGTATGGAACAAAGGAGAACCCTGTGCCAGTATTGAAGGATATTGGCGTAGACGAGTCTATCCGAGACAACGACCAAGATTACGATAAGGCATATATGGATAGTTTCTATCGTGAGAATGTCATACGTTATTTGAAATATAAGATGCCCAAAAGTGAGTTTAAGAGACGGTTTAAGAATGGGGAATGATAATATTCTAAAATGACTTACAGGGATATTAGTACGAGTGGCTCATGGAATCGATTGATTGTAAGACCCTTGTAGGCTTTGTATGTATGTGAATGGACTTCGTTCATTAAGGTGATACACCATCCGCACAATATGCGCGGAGCGTCAACACAATATGTGCGGGGCATACGCACATCATGTGCTAAGCGTTCAACACCCTTTATTAGGTTCTTCCAAAATATGGAGTGAAATACTAACGCTTTAAAAGTAAGGCACACGGAGGTTCAACGAGGACGGAGCTAAACATGATGTCAGGGAGGTGCCGACGATACAAAGAACGAAAGAGGTGTAGCGTACAGCTTCCTGATAATTTTTGAGATAAATACTTTGAAAAGAAAGTGTCTAATATAACTGGCAAGCAACCTCCGTTGCTCTACGCGCAACAGTGCCTCCGTGCCTATCAGCGTTGTGTTTTTAATAATCCTCCGTATTCTCCATTTCTCTGTGTGACATTTCGTTAAAGTCCTAAACTTAGGCGACACCCTTATCACTTCAAATTTCTGAAGAACCAATTATTAGACCATAATACGTATCATCTCTTAAGCCTCTATGATTTGGGTTTTAATCATTGTGAATTAAGATAAGGAGTTATAAGAGTAATTTTTTTCTATCAAAAGTAAATTTCCTGTCACTGCTGTCATTATTAGATACTATTTAAATGATAGATTTACAGTTAGTTATGCGAATTGTTAAAAATGACAGCAAATTAAAAATAAAAATCTTTAGTATATTAAACCCAAATCGGTCATTAGACCACAATATGTATAATTCTTCTTACTATGGTATTGTTTCCTAACATCCTTTATTTTTCTTATCAGTATCTTGTCCGTCTTTGTAACTTGACGTAGCCGCTACGCCTGCGTTACAAAAGACTAACAATCTGCTCGACAATAAAACAAAATATGTTTAGGCTCTAATGAGCAATCTTGGTTTAATAATTCAACGTTAAATAAATAGTAATTTTTAGAAAAAAACCGACCCTGATAGATTTTTAATTATTATCTTTGTGAACAAACTTTGTATTGCTGGGAATCATTGTCAGCAATAAAAGGAGCAGAATAGGTTAAGATCGTTAAATAATAAGATTATGAAAAAAAGTTATTGATAGTTTTGGCATTGGCTGGTGTGTCTATGACCGGTTTTGCCCAAGATGAGGTGCTCACTGAGAAGTATAGCGTTGCTACCAACTCGTTTTGGAGCAACTGGTTCGTACAACTTGGTGCAGACTGGAACGCATGGTATTCTAACCAAGAGCATGGGCGTGATGCTGCTATTAGTCCGTTGAAGGATTTCCGTTCAAAAGCCGGGTGTAGCTTTCGCTATTGGTAAGTGGTTCACACCGGGTATCGGTCTTCGTACGAAGATACAAGGTATCTGGGGCAAGCGTGTCGGTGCTGACAGTAATCCTTCTTCTCAGCTTGATAACAGTAATAAGTATTGGATTGCACAGGAGCAGGTGATGTTCAATCTGAGCAACCTCCTTTGCGGTTACAATGAAAACCGTGTTTGGAATCTTATTCCTTTTGCTGGTGCAGGTGTTGGACGTTCTATGTCAGCTAATCGTTATGCAATGGGACTGAGTGCAGGTCTTCAATCTTCTTGGAAGGTGAGCAAAGGAATGCGTGTTTATCTTGAAGCTGGTTGGAACCGTTATGAAGGCGACCTTGATGGTGCTGCATATGCTAATAATGAGCGTCGTGGATGGGAGTCACATGACAATAACCTTTATGCGGAAATTGGTTTGAACTTCAATATCGGTAAGGGTACTTGGAAGAAGAGTCCAGATATGGAAGCTATCAATACACAGCATCAGGCGGCTCTCGATGCACTGAATGCACGCCTTCAGGATGCAGAGGAAGAGAATGCTCGTCTTCGTAATGAATTGGCAAATCAGAAGCCTGTTGAGACTGTTTCAGAGTCTGTAAAGCAGTTGGTAACAACTCCTGTTTCAGTCTTCTTCGACATCAATAAGGCTACGATTGCTTCTCAGAAAAGACCTTGTCAACGTACAGGCACTTGCGAAATATGCTAAGGACAATAATAACAATCTCCTTGTGACAGGTTATGCTGACAGCGCAACAGGTTCTGCTGATTACAACCAGAAGTTGTCTGAGCGTCGTGCAACAGTTGTTGCTAACGAGCTTGTTAAGATGGGTATTGAGAACAATAAGATTACGACTGTTGGTAAGGGTGGAGTAGAGACCTTGTCTCCTATCTCTTTCAACCGTCGTGCAACGGTTCAGATTACGGAATAAGATAAGTTCAATCAAGATATTTCTTAAATGCAAGTAGGGATACACGAGCGTGTATCCCTACTTTTTTGTTTGATGATAGGAGTAATTGGGCTTATTTGGCTTATGGGGCTAATAAGTCCAATACCAGTTCTTTTATCGATGTCCCTTTGTGTCCCTCATCGTGAAAGCAAGGGCTTAAACCCCTTCTGCAGCGTGATAAGACGAACGGACGAGCGGACCACTAACCACGTGCTTAAAACCTTTCTCTAATGCTATCCGTTTATATTCAGCAAACATTTCGGGTGTGATATAGGCTTTAACGGGCAGGTGTTCGGCAGTAGGTTGGAGATACTGACCGAGTGTGAGGCGTTGGCAACCTGTTGAAAGAATATCGTCCATTGTCTCTAAGATTTCGTCGTGGGTTTCACCTAAGCCGAGCATAAAACCAGTCTTGGCAGTGATACCACAGTTGGCTATCTCTCTCAGCACTTCTAAACTGCGTTCATAGCGTGCCACAGAGCGTACGGATGGCGTGAGGCGACGCACTGTCTCCATGTTATGTCCTGCTACGTGGGGGTGTGTTGCCATGACTTGACGTATGAGGTCTGCCTTCCCCATAAAGTCTGGGATAAGTAGTTCTATCTTTGTGTCGGGGTTCAAACGGCGTATCTCTTCGATAGTCTTTATCCAGTGGGCTGCACCATAGTCGGGTAGGTCATCTCGGTCAACAGAGGTGATGACGGCATAACGTAGCTTAAGAGCTTTCACTGACTCAGCTACACGACGTGGCTCGTCAGGGTTGAGCAGTCTGGGTCTGCCACTTAACGTGTTACAGAAACGGCACTTTCGTGTACAGATATCACCGCCAATCATCAAAGTTGCCGTACGTGCCATCCAACATTCCGAGCGATTTGGGCAGAGTCCACTCGTACAGATAGTGTTCATATGATGCTTGGCAAGGATACCAGCCGTCTCACCAGTCGACTTCTTCGATGTGAGGTCAATCTTAAGCCACTTTGGTTTCATCACGTGTGGCTCACGTCCGAAGAGTAAACGGAGGAATTGTCGCAGCTTCAAACCACGGATAATAGTGGATAGATCTATGTTTTCCAATCTCTCTCTACCGCCTCTCTCGTGAACTCACAACCTTTAAGTAGGCTGAGGAAATCATGATCGATATCGCCAAGAAGGAAGTAATCACCCACCATATTGATACTTCCAATGATGTTATTCTTTAGTTCAATATGGGCTTCAAGTGTTCCGACACCTTCAAAACGATGCTTTCGAGCGAGGGAGTATTTTTGGATTTTTTTACCATAAAACAAAGTCGTCAGAAGATAGTTCTTTCTCTATCTCTGCAACTCCTTTCATGTCTTCTTCCGTTAGTTCGAGGACCTCAGTACCGCACATTTCCTGTCGCACATAGTCCATAAAAGCCAAGATATCTAACTGTGTATAGGTCGCAACATTCGTTACTCTTTGTCTGACAGACGCTACCCCCTTGCTTTGTAGTTTCTCTTTTGCAGGAGTGAGTGCATTAGATAGGTGGTCAAGTTGGGTATCAAAGAGTAGGGAGTTGTGCAGGACACTACGATTAGACAGTTGATAGAAAGCACAACCCGATACTTTTGTTTCGTTAATGAGAATGTCATTTCGACCCGATAACTGTGCGTCAATCTTCAGTCCTTTTAGTAAGTCTGCCATTCGTTGCATATAAGCAACAAAGGCTTCGTTGGCATTGACGGTACGTGAAATATAAGAGAACTGTATGCAACCCTTGTCGGCATAGATACATCCTCCACCACTTTTCCGTCTGAAAATATCAATCTTGTGTTCTTTACAGTAGTCTGTATTGACCTCATTATCAATCAACTGATTGCGTCCTAACATAACTGTAGGGTTCACACGCCAGCCCATAAAGTAGTCGTCATCGGTATAATGCCGTGCTACATATTCTTCTACTGCAAAGTAGAAGGGCAGTTGATGAATGGTATCTGGTTTAGGTAGTAGTATATATTTCATCGTTGGTATTGATTGTTTATGGGAACAAATGTACAAATAAATTTACTAAAGAGAGAAGAAAGTTGGGAAAATAGTGAGGAGGGCACTATTAGTCTTATTAGCCTTATTGGCTCAATAAGGCTAATATGTAACTCTTAAAAAAATGTAAAAAAAGCAATCACCACTCTTATACTTTTTTTCGTATATTTGTAATCGAATTTATCAGTTTAAATAAAGGTAATAGGTTATGTTAAAAAAACAATTTGTATCAGTAGCAGCCGTAGCAGTACTAACTACAGGGGTTGCTTTTGCTGCAGTGCAGCAGGATAAGGTGATGTATAAGCAGGCAGATGGCACCTATGTTGTCAATACGACCAGCCTCTGCTCAAATGTAAAGGGATTTAAGGGTGCAACACCAGTAGAGGTTTATATCAAGAATAATAAGGTTATCAAGGTTGAGGCATTGCCAAATCGTGAGGGTCCTAAGTTCTATGATAAGGTGAAGCAGGGGTTATTTCCAAAGTTTGTATTTTCATTGTTCCATAAATCAGCGACAAAAGATAGCGCAAATCCTCCTTTAACAAATGTTTTGACTGATAGCATTTCTCAAATTGTCTCAGCTTGTCCTGGCGAAATTGGTGTGGCGGTTATTGTTAATAACAGAGATACGGTTAAGGTCAATAATAAGAGTGTTTATCCTATGATGAGTGTGTTTAAGGTTCATCAGGCATTAGCTCTTTGTAATGACTTTGACAATAAAGGAATTTCACTTGATACCTTAGTAAATATAAATAGGGATAAACTTGACCCAAAGACTTGGAGTCCTATGCTGAAAGATTATTCAGGGCCAGTCATATCATTGACAGTGAGAGATTTGCTGCGTTATACTCTTACTCAGAGTGACAACAATGCAAGCAACCTTATGTTTAAGGATATGGTTAATGTCGCTCAAACAGATAGTTTTATAGCCACACTCATTCCTCGTTCAAGTTTTCAGATAGCTTATACGGAAGAGGAAATGTCGGCTGACCATAACAAGGCTTACTCTAACTATACATCTCCTCTTGGTGCTGCAATGTTGATGAATCGTTTGTTTACTGAAGGTCTTATCGATGATGAGAAACAAAGTTTCATTAAGAATACGTTAAAAAGAATGCAAAACAGGTGTAGATAGGGATAGCAGCTCCACTTCTTGATAAAGAAGGGGTTGTTATAGCGCATAAGACAGGTTCAGGTTATGTTAATGAAAAATGGTGTTCTTGCAGCTCACAATGATGTTGCCTATATATGTCTGCCTAATAATATCAGTTATACCTTAGCGGTATTTGTTAAGGATTTCAAGGAAATGAATCACAAGCGTCACAATATGTTGCGCATATATCAGCTGTAGTATATTCTTTATTAATGCAAACTTCAGTAAAAATCTTAAACTAATGGTATGAAACTGTCAAAAGCTGCAAAGGCTGAGAGTATTGATGGTGTGACTGGAGCTACCTTTTTCATCACGTGCTGTGAAGGAGAATATAGCTGCTGCCGTAGCTTACTATAAGAAGAATAAGTAAGAGTTAGTTAACTATTAACATCGAAGATATGATTAGATTAAATGCTTTTTTCAAGGTAAAGGCTGGTGTAACAACTGCCCAAGTGAAGGCTCTTGCAGATGAATTAGTAGAACTTTCACGTAAAGATGAAGGTAATAAGGGTTACGATTTGTTTGAGAGTACAACCCAACCAGGTGTCTTCCTTTTTCTGTGAATCATGGGAGGACAAGGCTTGTTTGACGCGTCATGCTCGTTCAGAACATTTCACTCGTATTGTTCCTGAATTAGAAAAGTTGACAGATGGTGGCTTAAGCATTGAGCAGTTTGAGCGCTAATCACAAATAATCTTCTCTCTTCATTATTCTTTATTCGTTGACTATTTAGTCGAAGAGTGGGGTAAAGAAACTAAATTAAAAAGAGCGTATCAAGGAGTCTTTAATCTTCTCGATACGCTCTTTCTTTATGTTTAGCAAACCCTTATCCTTTTTTCGGTAATCACTCCCCTCCCTACGGGGGAGGGGTTGAGGGGAGGGCCTGCTATTCTTTTCTTTTTTTCTTTCTTCCTATTTTTACATCCCCAACCTTAATCAAATACTCCGCAATCTGTACCGCATTCAATGCAGCACCCTTACGGATTTGGTCGCCAGTGAGCCAGAGTGTATTACCATTGTCATCGGCAAGGTCCTTACGGATACGACCCACATAGATGTCATCGTGACCAGCACTCTCGAGTGGCATAGGGTAGACATAGTTCTGTGGATCATCAACAACAGTAACACCAGGGGCAGCCTTCAAAGCCTCACGAATCTCCTCAACAGAGAGTGGACGCTCGGTCTCGAACCATACTGCCTCTGAATGACTACGGAGAGAAGACACACGAACGCAGGTAGCAGAAGTGCGAACATCAGAGTGCATAATCTTACGCGTCTCGTTAAACATCTTCACCTCTTCCTTTGTATAGTCGTTCTCTGTCATCTTATCAATCTGTGGAATGACATTGTATGCCAACTGATGTGGGAACTTCTCGATGGTCTTCACTTCGCCAGTCTCAACAAGTTCCTTGTACTGCTGCTGCAACTCTGCCATAGCGGCAGCACCTGCACCAGAAGCACTCTGATAGCTGCTGACATGTATTTTTCTTGATATGGCTGAGCTTATCGATAGGATTTAATACGACAACCATCATAATGGTAGTACAGTTAGGGTTGGCAATGATGCCACGTGGACGGTTCAAAGCATCCTCAGCATTGATTTCAGGAACAACCAATGGTACGTCATTATCCTGACGGAACTGGCTTGAGTTGTCAATCATCACAGCACCATATTTGGTGATGGTCTCAGCAAACTCGGCTGATGTACCACCACCCGCACTTGTGAAGGCGATGTCTACATCCTTGAAATCATCGTTATGCTGGAGCAGTTTTACTTCGTATTCCTTACCCTTGAATGTGTATTTCTTACCTGCTGAACGCTCTGAACCAAAGAGAACGAGGTCGTCTATTGGGAAATTTCTATCAGCTAAGATGCGCAGGAACTCCTGACCTACGGCACCACTGGCACCAACAATTGCTACTTTCATATCTTTTATCTTTAATTGTTTACGAACCTATTCGTAGTTGCAAATATACTATTTTTCCCTAAGACAAACAACGGTATGTTAGTCTTTTTTCTGTTTCGATAGATATAATCTGTTGTGTATCGTTGTTTTCTGTCATTTTGTGAGGATTATATAGGTTTATTAGGATTCTTCCATTAAAGGCATAGATAGGAATAGAATAAAGGTTTATACACTTTTTAAAGACAATACCACTTGTTTTTATATCTTTGGTGTTTGTAAACTATTTTCGCGTGACTTAAAACCAATACATGCTCTTTAGGCTTCTTAAAGACGCCTAATTGACTTGCAAGAGGTGCCCTTTAAGCCCCTTACTAACGCCCTTTTTGAAGTCCAATTAAGCACCTTTTACTTTGCTGCTTTATAACTATTTGATTCTCTGTTGGTTGTAAAGTCGCTTTCTATGCGGCTTTTTTTGCTCGATTTTTGAAGGAGGTTTAATAGAATAAATGTAATGATTTTTTTCAGGGTCTTTTTCTGTGTTTTTGACGGATTTAGATGAAAAGGTTTTCTGTGTCGGAGGACGATAATATAGAAGGAAGTTGAGAGTCTTAGCTATGTTCTTGTTAAATGAGTAACCTCGGTTCTTTCGCTAAATGAGTGGATGCTTTTCCTATAGCTTCAACGAATGAACCCTTATTAGAGAGGTATTATTAGGTGGTTGCCAAAGTTTTTTCGTAACTTTGCAGACAGTAATTTATAGATACGCATGCTGAATTTATCTCAATATTTCCCGATAACCGACCCGACATTGATTTTCTTTGTCGTTTTGCTGATGATATTGCTTTCGCCTATCATCATGGGACGACTGCGCATTCCACATATCATTGGTATGGTGTTGGCAGGTGTCCTTGTTGGAAAATATGGACTGAATATTCTTGGGCGTGATGCCTCGTTTGAACTTTTTTTGGACGTGTAGGACTGTACTATATCATGTTCCTTGCAGGTCTGGAAATGGATATGGAGGGACTGAAGAAAAACCGTAATAGGGTGATGGCCTTCGGTATGTTGACCTTCCTTGTCCCCTTTGCAATGACCTATTTTATGGGTGTCAGTCTTTTGGGTTATATCCCTTTGGCATCGCTTCTGCTTGCGGCAATCATGGCTTCTAATACGTTGATAGCCTATCCGATAGTGGGACGATACGGATTGACACGACATACGAGTTCGACGCTGAGTGTGGGTTCGTCTATGATGGCTCTCTTTATGGCTTTGATAGTCATGGCTTCTATCGTCAATTCGTTTCATGGCAATGGCGGTATACTTTTTGGCTACTATTCATTCTGAAGTTTGTGGCTTATTGTGTGGGCTTGATTATGGTGATACCACGTGTGACACGTTGGTTCCTTCGTCGATATTCAGACGCTGTGATGCAGTTTATCTTTATCCTTGCAGTGGTATTTCTCTCGGCAGCATTGTCGGATGCAGTGGGGTTGGAAGGAATCTTTGGAGCGTTCATGTCAGGTTTGATATTGAACAGATTTGTGCCAAAGGTATCTCCATTGATGAACCGTATAGAGTTTACTGGTAATGCACTCTTCATTCCTTACTTCCTTATCGGAGTTGGTATGCTGATTAATGTACGCTTGCTTTTTGCAGGAAGTAAGATACTTTGGGTTGTATTCTGTATTGTCTTCTTCGGTACTTTGGGTAAGGCTGTAGCAGCTTATTTGGCAGCTCGTATCTTCCGTATGTCTTGGTTGGCTGGTCATATGATGTTTGGTTTGACCAGTGCCCATGCTGCTGGAGCTATTGCGATGGTGATGGTAGGGCGTAGATTAGAAGTGGCACCAGGTCAATATCTCTTTGGTGACGAGGTTTTGAATGGAATAGTAATTATGATACTCTTTACCTGTGTCATCTCAACCGTCATTACAGAACGTGCTGCACAACGTCTCCGTTTGCAGGAAAAAGGAAGATCAGAATATGATGAAGAACCTTGATGATGAGAAGATTCTTATTCCAGTGAAGTATCCAGAGTATTCTGATAACCTCATAACCATGGCTACATTGATGCGTAATCCACGTTTGAAACGAGAGTTGGTGGCATTGAATGTGGTTTATGATGATGTGAATATGCGCCGTAATCAGGCAGAGGGACAGCGTTTGTTGGACCATCTTTGCCATTTGGCGAGTGCGTCAGATGTACCGATGGTGACGCAGGTACGTGTTGCAGCAAATATTGCCAATGGTATTAAACATGCTTTTAAAGAGTTTCAAGCGTCAGAGATTCTGATGGGATTACACTTCCATAAGGAGATTAATCGTAGCTTTTGGGGAGAATTTACGCTGAAGTCTATACAATGGTTTGAGCCGTCAGATTATCGTGACACGTATCTTACAACCACTGAATACAATTCGCAGAATACAGGTGGCAATCCCTTCTCGGGCTGAGTTTGAACCCGGTTTTTATCGTTGGTTGGAACGATTGGCACGTATGGCAGGCAACTTGGAGTGTCGTATAGCATTCCATGGACGTAACGAAACGTTGCAACTTGTCAATGAATTTATTCGCAATCGTTTCCCAAGTGTTAGGGCTGAATATGAAGAGATGGCGCATTGGAAGGAATTACCAACGCTTGGTTCGCAGGTTCGAGAGGACCACCTCTTTGTCATAGTGACAGCACGTAAGGGTACGATATCTTATAAGACGGCAATGGAAAGACTTCCTGAAGAACTGAATAAGTTTATTAAAGGTAAGACAATCATGATTATCTTCCCAGATCAGTATGGTAGTGAGATGGATGATATGACCTTCGCTCAGCCACAGCATACGGAGGAACGCAGTGCATATGAGGCTGTAAGAGAGTGGATTCATAATAAGGTGTAAGAGGTTATTAGGCTAATTAGGCCAATTAGACTAATATGGCTAATAAAGCCCAATAGCCCCAATAAAAGAATAGAATATGATAGATATTAAGAACATAACTAAAAGCTTTGGCTCGCTTCAAGTGTTGAAGGGTATTGACCTTCGTATTGAAAAGGGAGAGGTTGTCAGTATTGTTGGTCCATCTGGAGCTGGTAAAACCACCTTGTTACAGATACTTGGAACGCTGGACAAGCCAAATAGTGGCTCTGTTGTTGTGGATGGTATTGACGTGGGCAGCCTGTCAGCCGGTAAGTTGAGTGATTTCCGCAACCAGCACTTAGGCTTTGTCTTCCAGTTTCATCAGCTTCTTCCTGAGTTTACAGCTCTTGAGAATATTATGATTCCTGCTTATATTGCTGGTAAGAAGAATAAGGAGGCACGTCAGCGTGCCGAAGAATTATTGGAATTTATGGGCTTGAGCGATCGTGCTAATCATAAGCCTAATGAACTTTCCGGTGGTGAGAAGCAGCGTGTAGCTGTAGCTCGTGCGTTGGTGAACAACCCTGCTGTCATCCTTGCTGATGAGCCTTCTGGTAGTTTGGATAGTAAGAACAAGCAGGAACTGCACCAACTCTTCTTCGATCTCCGTGATAAGTTCGGTCAGACCTTTGTCATCGTTACACACGATGAGGGACTCGCACAGATAACAGATAGAACGATACATCTTAAAGATGGCTTGATACAGAATGACGTTTGTCAAGAGACAGAATGATGTTTGTTGAAAGCCAGAATGACATAAAGACATATTTTTTAATGACATATTCTTTATAGAGTATGTTTGTAGACGATTAACTTAATAATTATTAATAGCCTGATGAATACTGAAGAAGTTATAAAGCTGATAATCAATAAAGCCTATGAGGTGCGGAGCCATTTTGTTGCTGGGTATTTAGAGAGTGTTTATAAAAAAAGCACTGCTGATAGAACTTAGAGAAGCCGGATTGATAGTAGAGGAAGAGGTTGAGATGCCTGTGATGTATAAAGGTCATGTGATAGGTGTTTTTTTCGTGCAGATATTGTCGTGGATAAATGTGTTATCATAGAACTAAAAAGCTGTTGCTCAGTTATTACCAGCACACGCAATTCAGCTTGTAAACTATCTCTCTGTGTCTGGAATAGATAATGGGCTGCTTATAAATTTTTGGCTCGACTGAACGGCTGGAGATTAAACGTAAGTATAGGGTTTATAACCCACATAGCTAAAAAGGTAAATCGAGCGAAAAACTCGATAAGAAAAATATGTCATTGAAAGAATATGTCTTTATGTCATTCTGGCTTCAGACAACTTAAAAAAATAGGAATATGTCTAAAAATAAAGCTTGGAGCATACAATACGCTCATAGTACAGAAGATTGCCTTACGTGAAGGCAATGGTGATCCATTCGGAATCTACCTTGATGGTGGACCGGCTGGTGAGATACTCATGCCTCAGAAGTATGTCCCAGAGGGCACGGAGATTGGGGATGAACTGGAAGTTTTTTTGTTTATCTCGACCAGGATGAACGCCCGATTGCTACTACTGAGGAACCTTTTGGCGCAGGTAGGCGACTTCGCTTACTTGGAGTGTTCGTGGGTGAATGAGTATGGTGCATTCCTCTCTTGGGGTGTGATGAAAGACCTCTTCTGTCCTTTCCGTGAACAGAAGAAGCGTATGACTATTGGCAATAGCTATATTGTTTATATTCATCTTGATGAAGAGAGCTATCGTCTTGTTGCCTCTGCAAAGGTAGAGCATTATCTTGATGAACAGCCACGAGGTTATAAGCATGGACAAGAAGTTGACTTGTTAATATGGCAGAAGACCGATCTTGGCTTCAAAGTTATTGTTGATAATAAGTATCCAGGCCTTATCTATGAGGATCAGGTGTTCCAATATGTTCATACTGGTGACCGCTTAAAGGGTTATATCTCAACTGTTCGTCGTGATGGTAAGATTGATTGTACACTTCAACCAACAGGTCAACAGCATGCGGAAGGCTTTGCAGAGGTCCTGCTTCAATATCTGAAAGATAACGATGGAGTATGTGATCTTGGTGATAAGAGTGAAGCAGAGGATATTAAACGTCGTTTTCAGGTATCAAAGAAGGTGTATAAACGAGCTGTTGGCGACCTGTATAAGCGTCATCTGATTACGGTTGAACCGCTGGCGATACGTTTAGTAAAGTAGAATAGAGTCTTTTTCTCATTTTTTTCGTACTTTTGTAGAAGATAGGCTGCACTCAACAAAATGAGAACAAGTTTTTTGTTCTCATTTGCACTATCTTTGCACTCTAAATAAAGGATAATAATAAAACAATGCAGAATCAATTTTCAAGAACCCAACTTCTTCTTGGTAAGCCCGCTATCGACACGCTTAATGGTAGTCGTGTCGCTGTCTTCGGTGTTGGAGGTGTTGGTGGATATGCTGTAGAAGTATTGGCACGTAGTGGCGTGGGAGCTATTGATGTTATTGATGACGACCGTGTTTGTCTAACAAATGTCAACCGACAACTCCTTGCTACCACTCGAACAGTGGGAAAGCATAAAGTAGATGTCGCTGAAGAGCGCATTCAATCAATCAATCCACGATGTATCGTGCGGAAATATCAGACATTCTATTTGCCTGATAACGCCGATCAGTTCGATTTCTCTCATTATGATTATGTCATTGATTGTATTGATACTGTAACAGCTAAGCTCGATCTTATCTATCGTTGTCATGAAATGAATATCCCATTGCTTTCTTGTATGGGTGCTGCTTATAAAATGGATGCCACACAGTTCCGTGTGACTGACATCTTCAAGACGATCAACGATCCATTGGCAAAGGTGATTCGTAAGAAACTTCGTAAAACAAAGATTAAGCATCTTAAAGTTGTATATAGTCCTGAAGAACCACTTGAGAGTATAGAACAACCAGAAATATCTTGTCGTTTCCACTGCATCTGTCCTGATAAGGATATGCGTAAGTGTACTGACCGTCATACTATTCCAAGTTCTAATGCGTGGGTACCAGCTGCGGCTGGACTTATTGCAGGTGGAGAAGCTGTGAAAGATCTTGTTAATCTTGCCAACACTATGCGTATCCGTCCTGAAGATGAGGCTACAAGCGAGCCTGCTCGTATCGCCCATGAGCGTGCTGCAAAGATGTTGGAAGAGCATAAACGCCTTAAGGCTGAGAAGGCTGCAGCAGTCAAATAAAGAGCTTAAATTCAATATAAAAGGGATATAAGTCCTTCTCTTTTCATGGAAAGCGTATAGTTCTAAAACAACTATATAGAATATTAAAAGGATATCTGGTGACGTTCTGTCTCCAGATGTCCTTTATTTTATTGTCGTTTTTCAGTTATACGATGATGTTACATATAAATAATGCGGAATCTCTCTCTGATTATTTTGAAAATAGTTTGCTGTCATTTTTAACATTTTGCGTATTGTCTTTATATCCAACGTGTTATATCTTGCGTTGGAGTGATAGCAATGACAGCAAATTTGAATATGCTGTATGTAAGGATATTCTAAGGAGTAATAGAATTATGAGGTGTTTTGTATCTTTATCTGAAATTTTATTTAAAAAAGATATAGAATTACTTGTTATTATGAAAAATAATATTTATTTTCGTCCCATAATATGTTTCTGTTACATGATTACGTGTTTGCAGATTATAATAACCTATTTTCAATGTTACTATGAGAGAAGAAGCCTACAAAGTCAAAAGAGAGTTTCTCGTTTTATTGAAGAGGTGCCATTTGCGCATATGTATGTTATGTGTATTGATAGCCCCTTTATCTCAGTATGTACAATCTACTTACGCAGATTCTTTCACTCGTGAGTTTTATAATGGACAGGAAGTGTCTCAAAAACGACACGTATCAGGAATAATAGTGGATGAAAAAGGAGAAACCCTAATTGGTGTGACCGTTGCTGTTAAGAATGGCAAGAATATGTGTCTTACAGATGCTGAAGGACATTTCAATATATGGCTAAATTCTAATGAGTCAACTCTTGTAATCTCATACATAGGTATGAAAACTATGGAAGTTGCTGCGCTTCATGATGGTCCTTTGAAGATTGTCATGAAGGTTGACGATAATCCTTTGAATGAGGTTATTGTAACGGGTTATCAGACGTTGTCTCGTGAGAGAACAACAGGTTCGTTTAATGTTGTAACTGCAGATAAGTTGAAAGATAAGTTACAAACGAATATTATTAACCGATTGGAAGGAATGGTCCCTGGACTTGTTTTTCAAAATGGTGAATATTATCTAAGAGGTATGTCAACTTTACGTGGTGGCCCTACTCGCAATGAACCTTTACTTGTGGTAGATGGACTCCCTTTCGAAGGAAATATCAGTAGTATAAACCCTTCAGTTGTTAAGAATATAACTTTCCTAAAAGATGCTGCTGCAGCCTCTATTTATGGTGCACGAGCTGCTAATGGAGTTATAGTTATTACAACTATTGATGGAAAGGGAAATGGAAAAACTTCGGTTCAATATGATGCCAGTATAAAGTTCACTCCAGCCCCAAATATGAGTGGACTACATCGGTTGAATAGTAGAGAGTTAGTTGATTTACAAAAGGATGGATTCAAATATGATCCTGGTCAATATGCCTATCTTGACCCACGTGAAAGGGTTAATCCTGTTTTGGAACTTTTGTATAAGAATAGAGCAGGAATGATAGATAATAATGAATTAGAAAAAAGCTTAGAAGTATATCGAAATTTAGATAATCGAAAGGAACTTGAAGATTTCTACACGAAAACAGGAGTTAGGCATCAACATAATATTAGCATTTTAGGTGGTAACTGGGCTAATCGTTATGCTGTCAGCCTTAATTATGATGGGAATAGCTATAATGCTCGATATCTATCATCAGAGAGATATGGATTTAGCTTACGTGATAACATTGGCTTCTTTAGATGGCTAAATGCTGATCTCAGTGTGACAGGTAGTTTTTCACGTGATAAAGGTGATACTGGTATGGGACAGTTTACAGATATCTACCATAATTACCCTTCATATACAATGCTTCGTGATAAAGATGGAACACCAATCAACTTTCCTAAATATAAGTCCGATTATGAATTAGAACGTTTGAAAGAACTTGGTCTTATGGATGAGAGTTTTAATCCGATTACAAATCGAAAAGAAGAGAACTTCATAACGAAAGATCAATATTATAAGATTCAGCTTGGATTAAACTTTAAGATTGCAAAAGGTTTAAATTTTGATATTCGTTTCCAGACAGAGAATACTGTGAGTAAGACGACAGAGTTTCATAGTGCAGAATCCTATTATGTACGTAATATGATTAACGATGCTGCACAGTATAATACTATGCGCAAGACTCTTACACTCAATGTTCCAAAGGGGTCTCAAATGGGTGAGTATAGAAGTGATATGTCTGCTTACACGTTGCGTGCACAGTTAAACTTTTCCAAGGAATTTGGGAGAAACTCTATTACTGCAATTGCAGGTGGAGAGCGGAGACAAAAAAAGTCTACAGGAACCTCTATCTATTATATGGGCTTCGATGAAAGTAGTTTAGGATATAAGCCTGTTAATCCGTTGACACTATCATCACTTATGCGAACAGAGTCGCTCAATGGTTATTTCATGTGGCAGTCTATTTATAATAATTATATAACGGATGTAGAAAATCGTTTTGTGTCCTTTTATAGTAATGCTGCTTATTGTTTTGATAATCGATATGATATAACCGGTAGTATTCGTGTAGACCAATCAAATCTATTTGGTACAGATCCCAAGTTTCAATATCGTCCACTTTGGTCAGTTGGTGGTGCGTGGCATATTAAGCGAGAGAAGTTTTGGAAAGGTAGAGCATCATGGATTGATAATTTAACCTTAAGATTGACCTATGGTATTGGTGGAAATGTTCCGAAAGATGCAGGACCTTATCTAACTTTAGAAGCAGCACGTTATAATCAATGGAGTAGAGATTTTGCGTCTGCTATTAAGAATCCACCTAATCCAACATTACGTTGGGAAAAGACAGCTACAACAAACATAGGTGTCGATTTCGCTTTCTTTGGGAATCGTATCACAGGTGCCTTGGAATTCTATAACAAACGTTCGAATGATTTGTTGGCGAACAGGGAAGCTGATCCGACACTTGGATGGCGAAGGGTTACACTGAATTATGGTACAATGTATAACCGCGGTATTGAATTTATGTTGAGTAGTAATAATATAAGAACAACTGACTTCTCATGGTCTACGACTCTAAACTTTGGTTATAATAAGAATAAGTTGATAGATATAGATGACTCTGATATTAATGTCTTCGGTATAACTTCTGGTAATGCTTCTGTAAAGGGTTATCCATTGGGGGCAATCTTCAGTTTCCGTTATGCAGGATTGAATGGAACAGATGGTACACCACAATATTATGTTGATGGTGGGAATCGTGTTGCAAAGGAAGTTACATCTTTGAATGATCTGGTATATTCGGGGACAAGAATCCCCAAATATAATGGGTCTCTCACTAATATTTTCACTTATAAGAATTTTAATCTCTCTATTATGTTTGTTTATTATGGTGGACACGTACTTCGAGGCGAGGCTGCTCCTTTCCTTTCTGTTGCCCCAACAACAAATGTGAATCGAGATATTCTGAATAGATGGCAACAACCTGGTGATGAGAGACGTGCTAATGTAACTCCAGCTTTTACAGGTTATAGCCTTGATGCGACAACAGTTCGCCACCCTTGGTATGCTGCTGATGTTCATGTTATTAAGGGAGATTATGTAAAGTTACGTGACTTGTCGCTTACCTATAACTTTGATAAGCAGCTAATTGGGAAATGGGGGTTTAGTAATTTGTCTCTGATACTACAAGTGCAGAACCTCCTGACTTGGCACGCAAATAATGAAGGGATTGACCCAGAGGCTCTTGGAACATTTGGTTACGGATGGGGACAAAGAGGTATTCCTAACCCAACGACTTGGACAATTGGTTTATCTGCTAAATTTTAAGTTAATAAGAAATGAAGAATGTTACGACAATATTGGCAATCTGTGTTGTGGTGATGCTAACGGGTTGCAATGATTTCTTGATATAAAGCCTAAGGGTGAGAAAATCCCTACAACGGTGAGTGATTATGAAACGTTACTGAACTATGAAAGTGTGCAGAAAGTTTCAGACACTTATCCTGCATACCTTACGGATGATGTTTTTCTTCCTGACGTTGCAGAAGGTACTGCTACGCCTGGATTAAACAGTGTCGATCAGTCTATTCGTAACCTTTATCTTTTTAAGAAGGAGGTTTTTGGCGATGCACAGGATGATGGATTTTGGTTTGCTTCTTATAACCGAATTTATTATTACAATACGGTTATAGATAATATTATGGATGCTGACGGCTCTGATGAACAACAAAAACTCTCTATTCGGGCTGAGGCTTTGATAAGTAGGGCATTGGAGTACCTTTATCTTGTTAATGGTTACGCAAAATATTATGATGTACGTACGGCGGAGTCTGACCCAGGTGTACCTCTAATATTAGATGAGGATATTTCAAAGAAGAACCTTGTTAGGGCAAGTGTAAAAGATGTTTATGCGCAGATTCAGTCTGACTTACAAACTGCTTTGCCGAACTTACCTATGCAGGCTAAAGGAAATGCTTTTAGAGCATCAAAGGCTGCAGGATATGGTGTTTTGGCTAAAATGTATTTGTATATGGGTAATTATGCTGAGGCTTTAAAGGCTGCAAATGCTGTTCTTGAAATGAACAATTCTTTGTTAGATTTGAAGAAGTATGCAGTGGTTAAAGCTCAAAGTTCTATAGGACGCACCAATGTTCCGCAAGATATTGATAACCCAGAAAATATTTATATTAAATTTGCGCCATACGTGTATGGGTTGAGTTCTAAGGTCTTTGGCTCTGATGAACTTATTAGCCTCTTTTCTGAGGATGATATGCGACTTCAAGTTTATTTTACAAAGAACTTCCGTAATATCCCAACAGATAAATATGTATGGGCTCCTTACTTACGGGCGAACTTAGCAGTGTCTTCTCCAGAGATATATCTTATTGCGGCAGAATGTGAAGCTCGAGAGGGGTCTATTGAGCGTGCAATAGCTCTTATCAATAAGTTGCGTGATAATCGAATCAAAAATAATACAGATATTGTTGCAACCGATAGGAATGATGCTTTGCAGAAGGTTCTTGAGGAGCGCAGACGTGAACTTGCAATGTCTGGTATGGTGAGGTATATTGATCTAAAGCGGTTGAATCAAGAATCACAATTTGCAAAGACTGTAACTCATGTTACAGGCGAAGGTACATTTAGTTTGGAACCCAATTCTCCTCTTTATGTACTTCCTATACCTGCAAAAGTCATGAGATTTAATAAGAATTCAATGAAGCAAAATGAAAGATAATATTATGCTACGTAGAGATGGACTTCTATTCCTTTTACTATTCTTTAGTTTGTTTATTCAATCTAAGGGTATAACTCTTGTGGGGCGTGTTTCTAATCCTGCAATTAAGCAACTCTATGTTTTTTCTGTTTATGATGAGCAAAATGTTTATTTGCTTCCACTTGATTCAATAAGAGTTGTGGATCACGATTTTAAATATCATAATGATACGTTGAAATCTCAGCTGCTCTTTATTACCCCTGTTTCCGAGAAGAAAGATGTGGAGGCTGCCTTTTTGCAAGGTTGTTATATCTTTCCTTCTAATGGTATGAATGATTTTGCCTTTTCTCTTAGCGCAACAAAGGGTATAAAAGTCGAGTCAAGTAGTTCGCCTTTTCAGGCTCTTTATGAACAGTTTGTGAAAGAGCGTGATAGAGTAGGGCAAAAACAACTTCTTGACTCACTTGATCAAGTGTTCTATGCTGCGAGAGAAAAGAATGATAGTAGGGAGATGGAAGAAATAAAGAGAACAACTGCTCCTATTTATAATAATGCTTACAAACAACTGCGCTCTTGGTTTGACACACAGATTACTGCACAGCGTGGCACCCCTTTTGGGATTTATCTCTATTATACATATAAACTGCAGCATTCTAAACTTGATACAAAAGCAAAGGTTGATGAGGCAGAACGTATGTTACAGGGATTTGGTCCAGACTTGCAAGATTCTCATTATTATCAGCTTGCTTTTAGAAAGGTGTTGAAAGCAAAAAGCACACTTGTAGGGGAGAAGGCACCAAATATAGTTGGTGTTGATGAAACAGGGAAACGTATCAGTCTAAATGATTTCCGTGGGAAGTATGTATTGGTAGATTTTTGGAGTTCAAGCTGTAAATGGTGTCGTAAGGAAACGCCCAATATCCGTAAAGCATACGATGATTTTAAGTCTAAGGGTTTTGTAGTGTTAGGTGTATCTACTGATCTTCATAAGACTGAATGGCTAAAAGCGATTGAGACTGATAAGGCTACGTGGAATCATCTTCTATTACCAAAGGAACAGCGTTCTCGTGTTTTAGAATCATATAATATTATTTCTATCCCAGAGATTTTGCTCATTGATCCAGAAGGAAACATTCTTGCTAAGGGTTTGCGTGGTGAGCGGATTTATGAAACAGTAAAAATGTATTTGAAATAGAGCTTAGCAGGCTTGTAATATTATTGTTTGTTTTAATTTAGTTTGCTATCATTTTTAACACTCTTGGTACTGTGTTTATTATCAGTACTTTATATCTAATAATAGAGTGATAGAAATGACAGCAAACTTTTATTTTATAATGTTGTCTTTTTATAATCTAACTTCATTTATAATCATGCTATGTTAATGAATCCCTGAACACCTATGAGTGAGAGTTATCGTTATGTTTTTATAAGTTTGCTATTTTTAGTAGTTAAGAACTGATTTGAATTCAAGAACCTGTTTTTGTAAACTCACAACTTTATTTTTACCATCTAAATTGATAATAGTGTTGTCTATAAAATTGTTATTTTATCAACCTTATTGTTAAATAACACGAAAAAAGTAATGATAACTTGAAGATTATTACGATGTTACCGTTGGGTAACTTATCTTTGCGGTTACCAATTGGTAACATAAACAAATAATAGAATGAAGAATCGAGAACAAACAGAAAGTAGAATACTCGAAGCTGTCGCAAGTATCGTAGAAAGCGAAGGATTCGAGAAGCTTGGTATCAATACAATAGCTTCAAAAGCTAATGTTTCGAAGATGCTGATATATAGGTATTTTGGTGGACTTGAAGAGTTAATTGCACAGTTTATAATGCAGAAGGATTATTGGGCTAATACAGGTACTGTTATTATCAATCCTCAATCTGTAGGAGACAGTATAAAGAATATGTTCCGTAAGCAGATCGAGCAATTACGAAACGATGTAACTCTACGACGTTTGTGTAGGTGGGAACTGTCCTGTAACAATACAAGCATTGAGCAGCTTAGAGATAAACGTGAAGAAAATGGATGCAGTCTAATCAAACTGGTAAGCACATTAACAGGTTGTCCTAATACAGAGGTTGCCTCTTTAGCCAGTATACTCTCGGCTGCTATCAGCTATTTAGCTTTGATTGAAGACCAATGTTTGTCATATAACGGTATTTCTTTGCAAACTGATAAGGGCTGGGACGAGATAATGAAAGGGGTCGAAATGATAGTTGACTTATGGATAAAAAGTATTCAGGAATGAGAAAAATTAATTATTGTATTTGTTATTTTTTTATGGGATTTATGGAAAAATATAATGGCACAGAATTCAGACTATCTGTTTATGATTGAAAATGCTTGCAAGGCTCCTTCTGGGCATAACACACAGCCTTGGTTGTTTAAAATCAGAGAGTCAGAAATTGATATATACCCTGATTTGTCAAAAGAGTTACCTGTCGTCGACCCAAGTCATCGAGAGTTATTTGTTAGCTTAGGCTGCGCGACAGAGAATCTTTGTATTGCTGCTCAGGAAAAGGGATATCAGACCGAAGTTAAAGTTATTAAGGACTCCTTTATTCGAGTTCTACTTACAAAAGATAAGAAAAAGCAATTTGATTCTTCATTGTTCTCTCAAATCGCAGTAAGACAAACAAATAGAAGTGTTTATGATGGAAAAGAAATTCCTAAAGATAGCATTAATCTACTTAAAGCCACTTCTAATGACCCCTCTATTTCTATTTATTTTTTTACAAAAGGGGAACTGTTGATTATGAAAAGATTGCTAATATGGTTTATGCTGGTAATAGTTTACAAATGAATAATGAAGCTTTCAAGTCAGAGCTGACAAAGTGGATGCGTTATAATAAGAAACATCAGAATAATACAAGAGATGGATTGAGTTATGCTACTTTTGGTGCACCAGATGTTCCTCTATTCTTGGCAAAGTTTATCATGTCAAAGGCTATCAACGCGAAAACGCAGAATAAAGGTGATCGGAAAAAGATAGCTTCAGCATCTCATTTTGTACTTTTCACAACAAAAGATAATACAGTTGAACAGTGGGTTGCACTTGGCAGAACCTTGGAACGGATATTACTGCGTTCAACGCAGATGGGTATTGCAAATGCTTATCTCAATCAGCCTAATGAGGAAAATGATATTACAAAAGAAATGGTAAAGCAACTTCAAATCTCTAACGAGTACCCGACTATTCTTATAAGGTTAGGCTATGGAAAGAAAATGCCTTATTCGCTAAGACGCGATTATAGGTCATGTATTCTTCCTGCAGATTAAAGTCGAGAAGCATGAAGTAAGTTTTTGATATAGGTGAATCATCAAAATCTTTGGCGTGGTGGATATTTAGTAGGTTAGAATTGTCTGCCTAATATTTGTCCATCACGTTTGTATTTATAATTGAGCTAATCCCCAATTATCTTTTTGTTTTAGTTTGCTATCATATTTAACACTCTTGGTACTGTGTTTATTATCAATACTTTATAACCAATAATAGAGTGATAGGAATGATAGCAAACTTTTATTTTATAATGTTGTCTTGTTAATCCCCACTTTCATATCTCTAATTTGTAGAACAGTGCAATGTAAATAAAAACGCTGTATGCCAATGACAAAGAGCTATAATACGAACTTATAAGTTACGTGTTAATGCTCAGCACTTGTGGTGTTAATGCCCAGCACATATTGTGCGGATGCTTAGCACCAATGGTGCGGAGGGTAAACTCCCTATGCAAATGGCTCTTTGTGATAGGGAGTAACTTATAGAATAACCTGTGTTTTCAGTGAAACTGCAGGGAAGTTATAAGGGATATTATTACCAGTTAATTCCAAATCCGATGCTTGCAAAGATGACAGTTCGGTCTTTGTAGAGATTTGTTCGTGAGTTGTAATGGCGGACGCCCAATCCGAATCTTGGCTTGATTTTACAAGTTCCTAAGTCGGTGAATGCCATTGCCTCATAGTAGTCATATTTCCAATCACTATTTTTTCGTTTCATATTACTGCCATATCCGATTTGTGCACCAATATTACAATTCTCTGTGTGATAGACTATGTAGCCAAGATTTAAGCCAACAATATGACTATGAGCATAGTCTTTTACACCATTTTCTTTAAAGAGAGCGATAGCGTTCTCATATCTAAGGTCTGCATATAGGTTATCGGTAATATTATAACCTAAGTCGCAACAAAGTTCGTAGGGCTTAAATTCTTTAGAAAGTCCTGTTCCTTGGATCTGCATTAAGGTCCTAAATGTCCCTTTCTGTGAGAATGCTGCTATTGGAATGAGTAATAGGAAAAAAAGAATAAGTCTTTGTTTCGTTTTCGAAACAAGGAAGTCTACGTAAGATTGTTTTCTCATTGTAACTGGATTTAATTAAATAATTAATACTCGTTACAAAAATAGAAATTGTAGTGTCTCATGTCAAGTCTTTATAGGTGACATTACTTGAAAGTTTATTAATTTTTAACTAAGTTCGAAAGTCACAAGTTGATCGTTCTGTGATAGTGGCTTTTTATTCATTGATTTTCTTTAAATCTGCTGATATCGGAATCCACCATGCTGTACCATCATTAAGTCTAATTCTATCTGCTGACACAGTGCGCTTTATTACCTTCCCTTGTTCGCCTGCGGGAATTTGTCTACCTTTTCCTGTTATTATTAATTGGTCTACTCCTGTTGCGTCACCAGCAACAGCAGCATTTCCAAACTCATCCACACTTGCTTCATCAATGAGACCTATGGTTGTTTTTATTACTTCTACATTATCACCAATGCTAATAGAACTTTCATATTGGTTGTCTACGCTGTTTTTTGAACTCCTAGGTTGGCTGTCTATACAGGCTTTTACCCCCCATAAAGTTAGGAAAATAGCAAAAGTAATTAAAAACTTATCAACTTTTGACTGCTGTTTTTTCTTTTTAATCATGTAGTTATTAAAAATCTCGCCACAATGGCTACATTGCAATTGTTTGTCTTTCCGATATTCATCTGGGATAGATAACATTGATTTACAGTGGGGGCATCTTATATGATTCATATGCTTAATTTAATTTACTGAACTAAGATTGCTAAAAAGCTCATAATAGCGATTATCGACGTCATTTGAATATATCTTGGCAGATCCGTCTTGTGTTGGGACAAGAATGGCATCTGAATTATTGTCGAAGCCTGAAATATAGTAGATTGTAGTTCCTTTTCTCATGCTAAATAATCCATTATTTCCACTGACGTTAGGGTCATGAAAAATATAACTATTATTGCCTTTAATTCTTCTTTTTGTACAGTTGTATGATTGTATAATGTCACCAAGTCTTGAAGTTAACAAGAGTCTACCTGTACTAGCCTCTTTTTCTAAAAGCCATGTTGCTCCATTATTACCATAACTTGTTTCTATCCATTTCCCTATAACTTGGTTTTGTTCAGGTTCTGAAGCAGTTTCTTGAGTCGAAATAGAAGTTTCGCTATTAGAACTTACTACTCCAAATGGGGCTGTGCTTGCAGAATCTACGTATAGGGTTGTATCTTGTGTTGCCGCTCTAATGTCATCTGTTGTTGGGGTTTCTTTCTGAGTCATGTTTACAATGAATACTATAAGAATCAAGATAATTATAGAAATTGCACCAAATAAAAGTCTATTATAAGTCTTATCACTTATTTCTGGAAGAGGTGTTTCATTGCTGAGAGCATCCTCTTTTTGTTCTTTCACTCTTGTAGCAATACCCGTGATTTTGTATGGAACGGTTAAAGACTCTTTACAGATTTTAGCACTTTCTATATTATTAAAATCACTTGTTTCTATTGTAATTGTACTTCCCTCGGATACATTATAAACTTTTTCAAGAATTATATTAACGTAGGTGGCAGCCTTGTTATAGTCTTTCCCACAGTCAATAGCATATGCTCTTATTCCAAAGTCTTTTATTTCTTTGAAATATTTTCTTATATCTAGCTCTTGAAATAGTTGAAGTTCTTTCTTATCTGCTTTCATCGAGAATGTGAAATAGATTGCAATTGCTTCTTCAAACTCTTTGTCTATATCCCATTCCCGCTCGGGGAAAACTAGGTCTTCGGTTCTTAAGTCTAAAACTTGAGAAGGATGCAAGAGTTGTATCACATTAGCATTTGCATTATATCCTATTCTTACCTCGGTAACAATAGATTTGTAATAGTCTTGAGCTTCTATATTCTTTCTAAGCTGTTTGGTTAGTTCATCAAAGACGTTTTGTATCATAGGAAAGTTGTTTTATACAAAATAACTCACGCGATATGTGAGAACCATCATGCAAGTTTTTGTCTGTTGTCGGAATTTATCAGATTGTGGACTGAATAGATATGAGCATAATGCCTCTTTTCTACAACGTGTTTGGAATTCTTATTTCAACTCAATTGCAAAAATAACAAGAAAAAACGAAATAAATACTTCTTAACGGTAAAATCTCTATTTTTATTTTTTTATGTACGTGTTATTTTTTTAAGTTTCGTCGGATGTGTTCTTATAGGTAAATAAAAAGGCGACCATCTGTTGAGATAGTCGCCTTCTGTTATCTTATCTTTAGAACTCAGCGTTCTTAGGAGTACGTGCGAATGGAATTACGTCACGGATGTTTTGCATACCAGTAACGAAAAGGATGAGACGCTCGAAACCGAGACCGAAACCACCATGTGGACAGGTTCCGTACTTACGAGTGTCAAGGTACCAATCGTAAATGTCACGTTTCATACCGCGGCTTTCAATCTCCTGAACCAGTTTGTCATAGTTTTCCTCACGGACAGAACCACCGATAATCTCACCGATACGTGGGAAGAGTACGTCAGTTCCCTGCATTGTCTTGCCGTCCTCATTCTTCTTCATATAGAACGACTTGATTTCACTTGGATAATCAGTCATGATTACAGGACGCTTGAAGTGTTCCTCAACGAGGTAACGCTCGTGTTCACTGCTGAGGTCCATACCCCAGTGAGTGATAGGGAACTCAAACTTCACACCGTCAGCAGCAGCTTTCTGAAGAATTTCGAAACCTTCTGTGTAAGTAAGACGAGCGAAGTCTTCCTTCAATACACCCTCCAGACGAGCGATAAGCTCCTTATCAATCATCTTATTGAGGAACTCAAGGTCGTCCTTACAGTGCTCCAAAGCCCAACGAACACAGTACTTGATGAAGTCTTCCTCAAGATCCATCAGTTCGTCCTTGTCGATGAAAGCAACCTCAGGCTCAACCATCCAGAATTCAGCCAAGTGGCGTGGAGTATTTGAATTCTCAGCGCGGAAGGTAGGACCGAAGGTGTAGATAGCACCGAGTGCAGTAGCACCTAACTCACCTTCTAACTGTCCAGACACAGTAAGGTTAGTACGCTTACCGAAGAAGTCAGCACTATAATCAACCTCGCCACCCTTTGCAACGCGGTCAAGGTCGAGTGTAGTTACCTGGAACATATTACCAGCACCCTCAGCATCACTACCTGTAATCAGTGGAGTATGGAAATAATAGAAACCATGCTCATGGAAATACTGATGGATAGCGATTGCCATGTTGTGACGAATACGGAATACAGCACCGAAGGTATTGGTACGAAGGCGCATGTGACCATACTTACGCATGTACTCAAAACTCTGTCCCTTCTTCTGCATAGGGTAGTCGCTTGGGCAGAGACCGTAGATTTCAATCTCCTTGCACTGAATCTCTGAGGTCTGACCAGCACCCTGACTCTCTACGAGCGTACCAACAACGCTGATACAAGCACCCGTTGTAATGCTCTTCAGCTTGTCTTCGTCGATAGTCGAAGGGTCAACAACAACCTGGATGTTCTTAATCGTAGAACCATCATTCAAGGCGATGAAGTCAACAGCCTTGCTGCTTCTATGAGAACGAACCCAACCCTTTACGTTGATATCCTTACCAAATCGGTGCAAGCAAGTGCATCGACGATTTTTGTTCTTTTCATTTGCTATATTATAATTAGGTACTCCCCAAGTCTTTCAAAAGGAGAGGAATGTTGTTTACCAATCAGTTTAATGCCTCAATAATAGCATTGCTTGGTTTCTCACATCCACTTCTTTTGAGAGGTTTGGGGAGGTTTCTATTTTATTCAAACGCACCCATACGCAGCATGTCAACCTCCTTCTCAGTGAGGAAGCGCCAATCGCCACGACGTACATTCTTCTTAGTCAGACCTGCAAACTGTACACGGTCGAGTTTTACGACGCGATAGCCGAGGCTCTCGAAGATACGACGTACGATACGGTTCTTACCGCTATGAATCTCAATACCAACCTGAGTCTGATCCTGTGGGTCAGCATATTCGATTGCATCAGCCTTGATCTCGCCATCTTCCAACTCAATACCGTCAGAAATCTTCTGCAAGTCATTAGCTGTAATAGCCTTGTCGAGGAATACGTGATATACCTTCTTCTTCAAGAACTTAGGGTGAGTAAGCTTTGAAGCAAGGTCGCCATCGTTTGTAAGGAGCAGTACACCAGTTGTGTTACGGTCGAGACGACCAACTGGATAGATACGCTCTGGACAAGCACCCTTCACGAGGTCCATAACAGTCTTACGCTGCTGTGGGTCGTCGCTTGTAGTAACATAGTCCTTTGGTTTGTTCAGAAGAACGTAAACCTTCTTCTCCAATGAAACCAACTTGTCCTGGAAGTACACCTCATCAGTACGCATAACCTTGCTACCGAGCTCTTTTACAACCTCGCCATTTACGGTTACTGCGCCTGAAAGGATGAATTCATCAGCCTCACGACGTGAGCAAACACCAGCATTAGCAAGGTACTTGTTCAAGCGGATTGGCTCATTAGGATCGAAGTTCTCCTCCTTGTATTCGATACGCTTCTTGAATGAATACTTTGCATTTGGATCATAATCAGCACTATGCTGACGGTAACCACCCTGGTTGTATCCGCCACGGTTGTTATAACCACCGCGGTTATTGTTGTATCCACCACGGCTCTGGTATCCACCACGATTGTTATTATATCCACCACGGTTATTGTTGTATCCGCCACGGCTCTGATAACCACCCTGCTGACGAGGCTGGTATCCACCCTGACGTGGCTGATAACCGCCCTGATTTGCCTGATAGTTGTTGTTCTCCTCGCCCTCAGCACCATTGTTGGCGTTGTAACGTGGACGATAAGCCTGTGGCTGATAGCCATTCTCATCATTGTTGTAACGTGGACGATAGCCACCCTGCTGCGGACGACTCTGATATCCACCACGATTGTTGTATCCACCTTGCTGGCGTGGCTGGTAACCGCCTTCCTCGCCGTTACTATTGTAACGTGGACGATAACCTCCCTGCTGTGGACGGCTCTGATAGCCACCACGGCTGTTGTTATATCCGCCACCATAGCTGTTCTGGCGTGGACGATAACCACCCTGCTGTGGACGACCTGCACTCTGTAAGCCAGAGCCGAAGCCCTCAGGACGGAATCCGCCTTCGTCATTACTGCTATTAGCCTTGTCGCTGCTGTAAGCGCGTTGGCTGTGAATACGTGGACGTTGTGTACGTCTGTGCCACGGTACTCTCTTTGATAGCCGCCTTGTTCGGCTGCTGAATAGCCGTCGCGGCTGTTCTCATTCTGCTCAGACTGAACTTCTTTGTTCTCGAATTCTTCTGCCATAATTGTTTTACTTTTAATTTGATACTACTGGCCTCACGGCCAATTTGTTATTACTTTTTTGTTGTTTTATTAAAATATCGAACTCCGTTTAAAGGAGATACTCAGTTTAATTTCTTCTTCTTTGACTCTATAGGAATTGTTAAATTCCTGTATAGTTATATGGAGTGATTGCCATTAGTTCGGCTTTCACGCTGTCGCTGACGTTGAGTGTCTGCACGAATGCATGTATTGTCTCCTCTGTCATCTTCTCGTTTGTGCGAGTGAGTGCCTTCAATGCCTCGTAAGGATGTGGATAGGCTTCACGGCGTAAGATGGTCTGAATGGCTTCTGCCACAACTGCCCATGTGTTTTCAAGGTCCTCTCTCAACTTCTCTTCGTTGAGGATGAGTTTGCGAAGACCCTTCAATGTGCTCTGTATTGCAATAACGCTATGTCCAACAGGAACGCCAACATTACGCAAAACTGTTGAGTCTGTAAGGTCACGCTGCAGGCGACTTACTGGCAATTTCTGTGCCAAGAACTGTAAGATTGCATTTGCTATACCAAGGTTACCCTCACTATTCTCGAAGTCGATTGGGTTTACCTTGTGCGGCATTGCACTTGAACCAACCTCTCCTGCCTTAATCTTCTGCTTGAAATACTCCATTGAGATATACATCCAGAAGTCGCGGTCAAGGTCGATGATGATGGTATTGATTCGACGAATGGCATCAAACACGCTACCTAAGTGGTCGTAGTTGCTAATCTGTGTAGTCCACTGCTCACGTTCTAACCCTAATTTCTCACTGACAAAGCGATTGCCAAAGGCACGCCAATCATGCTGTGGATAAGCTACGTGATGCGCATTAAAGTTACCTGTAGCACCACCAAACTTAGCTGTCATCTTGCAGTTACGCAAGGTTGCAAGCTGCTCGCTGAGACGATAAACATATACCTCAACCTCCTTGCCCAATCGAGTAGGAGAGGCTGGCTGACCGTGTGTCTTTGCCAACATTGGTACGTCTTTCCATGCTTCAGCGTATTCCTTCAGTTGCGCAATCAGTTCCTCAACCTGTGGATAGAATACTTCTTCGAGAGCTTCCTTTACAGACAATGGCACACTTGTATTGTTGATGTCCTGTGAAGTCAGTCCGAAGTGGATGAACTCCTTGTAGTCATCGAGTCCGCCAATCTTGTCAAACTCCTCTTTGATGAAATATTCAACCGCCTTTACATCGTGATTGGTGATGCTCTCAATTTCCTTTACACGTGCTGCCGAAGCCTCATCAAAGTTGCGATAGATGTCGCGCAACTGTTCAAAGAGGGCGCTGTTAAAGCTTTCCAATTGTGGTAATGGTAACTCGCAAAGCGTGATGAAATACTCAATTTCTACGCGAACACGATAACGGATAAGTGCGTACTCTGAGAAATAGTCAGCAAGACTTTCCGTTTTACTTCTATAGCGACCGTCAATAGGCGATACGGCTGTTAATGCGTCAAGGGTCATAATCTTATTTATTAATATGGTGCAAATTTAGCAATAAAATCAGTAAAAGCGCAAATAATAATAATAATAATATCAAAAAGGTGGCAGATTAAAGCTGAATAAAACAAAAAAAAGACTTCACAACAATGTTGCAAAGTCATCCGTTTCAAGTTTTTAAAGGTGGGCGTTGACGGATTCGAACCGCCGACCCTCTGCTTGTAAGGCAGATGCTCTAAACCAGCTGAGCTAAACGCCCTTTAAAATACCCTGCAACCCCAAGAGATTACAGGGATACACCCCTTGGTGGGCGTTGACGGATTCGAACCGCCGACCCTCTGCTTGTAAGGCAGATGCTCTAAACCAGCTGAGCTAAACGCCCCTTACTTTTGTAAGGCGGATGCAAAGGTAAGGAAAGTTTTTTATTCTCGCAAACAAATGGCAAATAATTTAGTTGAAATTCTCATTTTAGCTTGCTGTTAAGAGACTTTCTTCTTCAATTCATTTATATCTAATGAATTATTTTCTCGAAAAGAATATGAGGGTGATGGCTTGTTGTATCGGTAATGTGCTTTATAAATTGGTAGATTCTCTTATGAATGGGTAGACTCTTGATTGCTTTTTCGGTTCTTCCTTTAAATATATAGCGTGTTGGGAGGATAAAGACTTATAGACTTGCATGGTATTACTATACCAAATTATACAGGCTTTCAAAGGAGGATAAAGTTGGCGATAAATACAAATTGATGCTATTTTATTCGTCTTCTACGAACAGCTTATTCCCTTATTGTTTGCTATTTGTAAACTCTTTTCATTCAACTCAAAACCTATACATGCTCTTTTGGCTTCTTAAAGACGCCTAATTGACTTACAAAAGGTGCCCTTTTGAAGTCTTACTAACGCCCTTTTGAAGTCCAATTGAGCATCTTTAGCTTTTGTTGCTTTATAACTAATTGATTTCCTGTTGGTTGCAGACTTGCTTTTTTTATACGTGTTTTTTTATCCTTATTTGTAGATGTTTTATTTGAAATTATGTAATGATTTTTCAAAATCATATCTACATAATTGAGGTATTAAATAGAAAGGGGGTTCTATGTCAGAAGACGATAATAAAAATAAGTAATTTGATAGTCTTAGCTATGACTTTTATTAATGAGTAACTCCGATTCTTTTGTTAAGAAACCACGAAAGTCATCCACACATTTAACGGAAGAGTCTATTTCTACTTATAATATAATTTTTTTGTTTTGTTGGTAGAAGGCATGGATAGTTTTCGTAAAATAGTTTATTTTGTTTTGCGTGAATTGTTTATTTTGATTATATTTGCATTGTGTTATATAATAAGGAACGAAAAGTAGAAGATTATGTCAGTAGAAATAAGACTGGAACAGAGTAAGTTCAAGGATAAGAAAGGATCTGGTAAATGGTATGCTCGTACTGTTAGCACTGGAGTTGCAACGACCGATGATCTTGCTGATTCTATTCAGGAGAACACCTCGTTCTCACGTGGTGACGTGCGAGGACTTGTTATAGCTTTGATTGACGAAATCTCTTATCGTCTTCGTCAGGGCGAAACGGTAGCACTTGAGGGGTTAGGGAGGTTTCATCTGACAGTAGAGAGTGACCCCGTTGACAATCCTGACGACTTCGATATCAAGAAACATATTAAGAATGTAAAGTGTCGCTTCGTTCCTACCAGTACACGAAATGCTCGTACTGGAAAGAAGAATCAGACTCTTGCTTATGGTGCACGTGTGGAGTGGGCAGAGCCTGAATATGATGACGAAGACGATGATTAACCCCCTTCTATAAAATGTGTTGGGGTTAACTTGCATTTTTATAAGATTTCTCTTGGCTTTATGTATAAAGTCAAGAGTTTTTGTTTTCTCCAGTGATAAAGGGATTAGGCAGAAGCTTCTTATACTTTTGGATATTCGTCTTTTGTTTATGTAGATAATAAGCAAACTGAAAGATGATATCTATCATTTAGTCTCCAAAAATATTTAACATTTCCTCTTTATTGTTCTTGTTTTTCGTAAGATTTGTGCTATTTTTTTCTTTGGTGTTAAAAAGTATTTTTGTATATATTTGCACTCGGAAATAAAGTACTTTCTCTATACATACGGATTGAAATAGAGTGTATATGAGGTTAGAATTCGTTTATCGCGGATATAATAAGAAATTTAAAACTATTAGGGATAATACTCTAAAAAAATCGTTTTTATAAAAGGACATTTTTTTCAATTTTTAGTTATTCTGTTAATCAGAAATAATAAGCTGATAGGTTTTTATAACCATTCTTTTTGTAAGATGTCCTCACTCTAAATAAACTTATTTTTTTAACATAACAATTATTAGAAATGAAAAAATTATTACTTTTAGTATGTGCTGCAGTTATGAGTCTTTCAGCTTCAGCGCAGGCAGGCGATAAGGCAGTAGGTGCACAGCTCGTGTTCGGTTCAGAGACAAACAGCATCGGTTTCGGTGTTAAGGGTCAGTACTACTTCACAGACCAGATTAGAGGTGAGGGCTCTTTTGACTACTTCCTCAAGAATAAGGGTATCTCAATGTGGGATATCAATGCAAATGTTCACTACCTCTTTGATGTAGCTAACAAGGTTAAGGTATATCCACTCGCAGGTCTTGGCTATACAAACTGGTCATACAAGTATGAGTATCCTGGTCATTCTGTAATTGAGGGTTCAGACGGTCGTCTCGCTATTAACCTCGGTGGTGGTGCTGAGTATGAGCTTACTAAGGACTTGAGCGTAAACGCTGAGTTGAAGTATCAGATTGTTAGCAACAATTACAGCCAGTTGGTACTTGGTGTAGGTGTAGCTTACAAGTTCTAAATATATAAGGTAGGTCCTAAAAGTCTACGTCAGACATCAGCTGTTTGGTTGAGTTTAATAGATAGGTTTTGGGATTTATCTGTATAAAATAAATCGGTTCATTAGAAAAAGTTCTTGGTAACTTTCTAATGAACCGATTTCTTGTTTATGTCTATTCCTTATAGAAATAAGCCTTTATAAATGATAGAGCCAGATAATTGATTACCAATTATCCGGCTCTTATTTCAGTGCGCCTAACAGGACTCGAACCTGCACAACGTAAGTTACTAGATCCTAAGTCTAGCGCGTCTACCAATTCCGCCACAGGCGCATAACGACTGCAAAGATACGCAATGTTTTGGATATAGCCAAATGTTTGGGAATTTCTTTTCTCTTATACACCTTTTCTGCCTATATGATTTTTTTGTTAGTAAATAATCTTATACTATTTGTTTATGAGTGAAATTAAATATATATCTTTGCGAAGAAGGTTTGGTTGCTAAATAAAATATCTCCTTGAGTTCTAATGTTATCACGATACCTTATGAGAATGAAAGGGCTGTTTTTACGAATAACCGACTATGATTTTAACAATATTATTTCTTTAACTAACTAACGATTGATAATGAAAAAGACATTATTAACTGTTTTATGCCTGGGAGCTTTGTATGCGTCAGCTTCTGTGGTTTACAATGGTGCTGGTGAAACTGGCGTAATTATGAGGCAGAATACAGTCTCTGTTAAGGCTACTCCTACCAAGAATGCTTTGAGTAAAGATGAGCGTGCAGCTATCTCACTTATTACGTCTATGTATAATACAAAAGGCTTTGAGAATGGTACATACCTAAAAAGTCATTGCACAAAGAAGTTACTGAAGGAGTTGAAGGCAGCGTATATTAATGGATATGATTCACAACCAAATGGTTATGCAGGATGGTTGTTCCGCTCTGGTGTCCGAAAGGGACTATCTAATGCACATAAGGTGCTACGTGTTGTGAGCCTTGGTAACAACTGGTATCAGTACACTTTCTTGGATAAGGGCTTTAAATGTATCAATAAGGTAAAGGTTATCAAGGTTGGTAACAAACTGATGTTTGACGAGATAGAGCAAGGTAAAATATAAAACTTAGAGTTTCTTCAGAACCTCCCAGTCCCTCCTTTTAGAGGGATTGGGGCTTGGGAAGGTCTTTATCATCTTCCTTGCAAACTCAATAATAGTATCTTTGCCTCGTGCGAAGTCGTCGGAAGTGAGGGAAACTTTATAGTCTGGGTCAATACCGAACTCCGTCATTTGTTTGTCACGGTCGTACATTGGGCAAGCAGAGAAGCGGACTGACCATCCATTAGGTAGCTCGGAAGAGAAGGGCATACCTGCTCCACCACCTGTACGGTCGCCTACTACAATAACATTTGGGCAGCACTTCATATATTTAACAAACTCATTTGCTGCCGAGAAGACGCTACGATTGGTTAATACGATAACTGGTTTCTGCCATCGGATACCCTTTCCAGGCTTGAGATATTCAGGTTGTAACGCAGAGAAGTCGTTATGACCTTTCCCCGTTTTATGCTGTATGTAGCCAACGAGTAGCTCCTCGTTTGTGAAGCGTGCAGCAAATGCTTCGGCATTTGTTAGATTACCACCTCCGTTGTTGCGCACGTCAATAATCAGTCCGTTACAAGGTTGAAGGTGAATGAATATATCGTCAAGGTTACCAGCACCAATCGCATTTTGGAAGGTTTCACAGCGTACATAGCCGATGTTATCATCAAGGACAGTATAGTCTAAGCCGCTTGCAATGAGGTAATCAGTCTTGAGATAAAGACGTTGAAGCGAATCAGAGTAGTTCTTGGGATAGTCTTCATGCCATGACCAATAGCGACCTACGTTGAAAGAGGTATATAAATTGACGTGTCCGTCCTTTAGTTCTGAGAGCATATTAGTCATTACTTCGAACTGTTGTTTGGCTGTCATAGAGTTGTCAAAATGGCGTGCATAACGGCTGTGTACCTCCTGCCAGTCTATCCCTTTCTGTGAGAAGAAACAGTAATGCTCGTCGATAATTCGCCACAAAGCTTCAAAGTTGCCTTGAGGACTATCTGATTGCTGGTCGTTGGTGACGCAACTTGTCACAGTACTGAGTAGAGTCAGTGCCGGAATAAGTAAGTATAGGAAGAAGTGATATAGCTTTCTCATGGGATGAACTTATTGATAGAAAACTTACGAACAATACCTAATACAAGGAGATTACTCCATACATGCTGGCGCAGTTGGTTAATCTTTGCCTGCTGATAGTCGCCAAAATATCCAACACGGAAGGTCGTGTGGCGAACCGTGAAATCAAGAGTAAGCAGTTGGCGGAGCGATGGGGCAGATACAGGAGATGTGACAACAAGGTTATGATCATAGTTGTCACGAGTGAAAATCTCGTAATAACTCTGTCCGTAATTGGGCGAGAATGTCAGTCCAAGAAGCGGTACTTGCACTTCATATCGCAGTTGGAAAGGAAGATTTCGAAGACGGAAACGGTAGGCAGCAACAGCATTCGGAGCGATATTCACTTGTCCGTAAGCCTGTGCAGGATTGTTAGAATTACGCATATTGTAAAGGAAACCGAGTCGTGTATCAACTCCTCCACCCACTTTTAAGCGTAGTTCTCCCTCTCCAACGTTCCATTGTCCTAAGGCATATTGCCAGTTGTATTGGAAGTTGTAGAAGCCACCTAATTCATTGTTATTCTCCCTTCGATTACGTACTGATAGTATTTGTGCCTGATGTACGAGTTCTCTTGATAGCTTGGTTCCATTCTCACGCACCGAATGAGAGATATAACGAAACTCTGTCCCTGTATATTCTTCAGGTGAGAGGTAGGTGTCGAGAGTGTTTACAGCACCTATTCCCAACATCTGTGTATTGGTAATTACCTTGTTACTACGCAGTGTGTCCTGTGCAAGTGTAGGTGATGATAAAGCGAAAAGAATTATTGCTGAAAGGGAGAAACAGTGAAATAAGGATTTTTTTAGGTTCATAGGCGTAATGGAAAAGTGTCAATAAAAGCGTAAGTCAAATAGATATTGCTGTCAAACTTTAGGTGATAAGCTGGTCAAGCGTTTATAAATAGTCTTTGAAGGAGGGGACATACGGGCGGTATGTCCCCTTTTTCAATTCGTTATTTATCGTGTTGTTTATTCATTGTCGAAGAGGTTTAGCTGACCAGTAATCTCATCGATGACCTGCTGTTGAGACTTACCTGCATCTGGATCGAGGTTCTCTTCCTTTTCAGTAGCTGCAGAATTCTCTTCTTGTACATCATCTTCATTGCTCTCGTCATCAGTTTTCTCCTCTTCAGAAAAGCGTGTTGGCTCCAGCTCTTCAATCTTGTCAACTGTCCAAGTTGTCAATCGTTTACCCTTTGCCTTGAATCCCTTCACGCCAACAAACTGCTCTGCATCAATTTCTTCAGTGCCGCGTGCCGCATCAGCACCACCATAAGTAATCTGTATGCGAGGGAAGGCAACATCAGTCAGCAGTACCATCTGCGAATCAGGATTGTCACCAATAAAGTTCTGATGACGCTTACTTGCTTCCATCTGGAATCGCTTCAAGTATGGATAGCCCTGATTGTCGGCATCGAAGATGACAGCTGTCCAAGGCTTATCAGCATCAAACTTCTCTATACGGAGAATGTTATCTTCGTAGTGGTTGGATGCGTCAAAGTTGGTAATATAGAACTCTCCGTTCTTAAGTATCACAAGGATGCTGTCTTGATCAGAGAACTCTCCAAGGTAACGACCATGGTCTTCGTAGTTGATACGGTTGACATCTGGGTCGAACCATACCTTACGTCCACCCAATGTAGAGTGTCCGTGGCTCTTGAGTGAGATGCGGTGAATACTCTCTTTGGTCAGCAGATTACCCTTTGCAGCGCGACCCTTGATGAGAATACTTGCAAAGTCACGCTCCATGAAGATGTTTTGCTTCTTCTTGTCTGGGTTCGGATCGAGTGTAATCTTTATCAACTCAGCCTCACCATTAGGGTTGGCTGTGAAGTAGTTAATCTTTGAACCAGGCGTACCGAGGGTTACGTCGTATTCCTTATCACGTGTAATAGAAGTCACGTTGAAGCGTTTGATATAGTAAGGTCCCGTCTTTCCGTCACGATAAACGACGTTATAAATCGTACGCTTATCGTTCTTCTTAAACACTTGTACGTGAAGTACACCCTTACCCACAAACACCTTGTCGGCAATTCGGATAACCTTATACTTACCATCACGGTAGAAGATAATCACGTCATCGAGGTCAGAGCAGTTCTGAACGAACTCTGCCTTCTTAAGACCTGTACCAATGAAACCTTCCTGACGGTCAATATATAATTTCTCGTTGGCATCTACCACCTTAGCAGCAACAATCGTATCGAAGCTCTTAATCTCTGTACGACGTGGATGGTCGCTTCCGTATTTCTCTTTCAAGTGTGTGAACCACTCGATAGTGACGCGAACCATCTCGCTAAGGTCCTTGTCAATCTCGGCAATCTCTGCCTTAATCTTCTGAATCAGTTCGTCAGCCTTATCCTTATTGAACTTCAGAATACGCTGCATCTTGATTTCCAAAAGGCGGATGATGTCGTCACGTGTCACCTCACGGATAAACGTCTTCTTGTATGGCTCGAGTTTTGAGTCGACGAAGCTCACAACTTCATCAATATCCTTAGCCGTCTCGAACTTACGTTCCTTATAGATACGGTCCTCGATGAAGATACGTTCCAGAGAGTTGTAGAACAACTGTTCCTCTAATTCATGCTTGCGAATCTCTAACTCTAACTTCAATAAAGCCTTCGTATGTTCGGCAGAATTGCGCAATACATCTGATATCGTCAAGAACTCTGGTTTGTTGTCTCGGATGACACAACAGTTTGGCGAAATGTTTATCTCACAATCTGTGAAAGCATAGAGGGCATCAATAGTCTTGTCACTTGACGTACCCGGTGTAAGATGAAGTTGAATCTCCACCTCCGAAGCAGTCATGTCCTCTACTCTTCGAATCTTTAGTTTGCCTTTCTCAACAGCCTTCGTAATAGACTCTTGAAGCGTGTTAGCGGTCTTTGTAAAGGAACCTCACGGATGACGAGGGTTTTATTATCGAGCTTCTCAACCTTTGCACGCACCTTCAGAACACCACCCCGCTGACCATCATTATACTTCGATACATCAATGCTACCACCTGTTGGGAAGTCTGGATAGAGGTTAAACTCCTCACCACGCAGATAGCTGATAGCTGCATCGCAGATGTCGTTGAGGTTATGTGGAAGAATCTTGGATGACAAGCCTACAGCGATACCTTCAGCACCCTGTGCTAAAAGCAGTGGGAACTTCACAGGAAGCGTAATCGGCTCTTTGTTTCTTCCGTCATAAGAAAGTTGCCATTCTGTTGTCTTTGGATTGAATACAGTCTCTAAGGCAAACTTTGATAGGCGCGCCTCAATGTATCGTGGCGCAGCAGCACGGTCGCCAGTGAGGATGTTTCCCCAGTTACCCTGCATGTCGATGAGTAGATCTTTCTGTCCTAACTGCACCAAGGCGTCACCAATAGAGGCATCACCATGTGGGTGAAATTGCATCGTATGACCTACGATGTTTGCTACCTTATTGTAACGTCCATCATCCATTCGTTTCATAGAATGGAGAATACGGCGTTGTACAGGCTTCAAGCCGTCCTCGATATGAGGTACGGCACGTTCCAAGATTACGTAGCTGGCGTAATCTAAGAACCAGTTTTTGTACATGCCAGAGAGATGATGTACGGCAGAGGCATCAAACCTATCGGCAGGTTTATAATCGGAATGGGAATCCTGTTCCTGAGTCTCTTCCTCAGGGGTCTGTCCATCCAAGTCTTTATTTCGTCATCCATATAGTTCTTGTTTTATCACTTAAAGAAGCAAGCTTCATAAGACTGCAAATGTACGAAAAAAAAAGTAAATAGGCAAATTATAGCTTATTCAAGTGTTGGATTTGGTTTTCTGTTTGTAGCCTGCTCTTGTTTCACTTGTCTTATAGCCCTTTTTCAAGCCAAATGGGTTGTTATCATCCGGATAGAGAACCCCTCTTAATAATTGGACTGAGTCTCCGCACCATTGGTGCGGGGCGTTAGCACGCATGGTGCGGAGGCTTAACACCATTCGTGTTGGGCATTAATAAGTCTGTTGGAAATGTAAGAAAAGTTCGTGGTTGTCGGCACATTACTATATCGTGAAGTGTTATTTACGAGATAGCATAACCTCAAGTAAATCAAAGGACAGACTCATGAATAATCGATTTAGGATAAAGTTTCGTGGTAAACCTGTTCTTATTCGGCTAAAAAAGCGTAACTTTGCGGTAAAAATTAAGGTATAAATAGATAATTATGGCACAAGAGGATGTTTTCAAGAAGATTGTAAGCCACTGTAAAGAGTATGGTTTCGTCTTCCCAAGTAGTGATATTTATGATGGTTTAGCAGCTGTTTATGACTACGGTCAGAATGGTGTTGAGCTGAAAAATAATATCAAGCAATATTGGTGGCAGTCGATGGTATTGCTACATAGCAATATTGTTGGTATCGATGCCTCTATCTTTATGCACCCTACAGTATGGAAAGCAAGTGGCCACGTTGATGCTTTCAACGATCCATTGATTGACAACCGCGACTCAAAGAAGCGTTATCGTGCTGATAACCTTATCGAGGATCAGATTGGTAAATACGAGGAGAAGATAGAGAAGGAAGTAGCTAAGGCAGCTAAGAAGTTCGGTGAGTCTTTCGATGAGGCTAAGTTCCGTGAGACTAACCCACGTGTTCTTGAAAATCAGAAGAAGCGTGACGACCTTCATGCACGCTATACTGAGGCTATGCAAGGACCAGACTTGGAGGCTTTGAAGCAGATTATTCTTGACGAGGGTATAGTAGACCCAATCAGTGGTACAACTAACTGGACAGACGTTCGTCAGTTCAATCTTATGTTCTCTACTGAGATGGGTGCATCTGCCGATGCTACTAACAAGATTTATCTGCGTCCAGAGACAGCACAGGGTATCTTCGTAAACTTCCTCAACGTACAGAAGACTGGTCGTATGAAGTTGCCTTTCGGTATCTGTCAGATTGGTAAAGCCTTCCGTAACGAGATTGTTGCACGTCAGTTTGTCTTCCGTATGCGTGAGTTCGAACAGATGGAGATGCAGTTCTTCTGCCAGCCAGGAACCGAGATGAAGTGGTTTGAGTATTGGAAGAAGCATCGTTTGGCATGGCACGAGGGTCTTGGTATGGGCGATGACAACTATCGTTTCCACGACCACGAGAAGTTGGCTCACTATGCTAATGCAGCAACAGATATCGAGTTCCATATGCCATTCGGCTTCAAGGAGGTTGAGGGTATTCACTCACGTACTAACTTTGACCTTTCTCAGCATGAGAAGTACTCTGGCCGTCAGGTGAAGTACTTCGACCCAGAGCGCAATGAGAACTACACTCCATACGTAGTAGAAACATCTATTGGTGTTGACCGTATGTTCCTTTCTGTTATGTGTCACAGCTATACAGAGGAGGCATTGGAGAACGGTTCAAGTCGTGTTGTCTTGAAGTTGCCAGAGCCACTGGCACCTGTTAAGTGTGCAGTTCTTCCTTTGGTTAACAAGGATGGTCTGCCAGAGAAGGCGCAGGAGATTGTGAATAGTCTGAAGTTCCATTTCAATACACACATGGAGGCTAAGGATTCTATTGGTAAGCGATACCGTCGTCAGGATGCTATCGGTACTCCTTTCTGTGTGACAGTAGATGGTGATACTTTGACAGACAACACAGTTACATTGCGTTATCGTGACTCTATGAAGCAGGAGCGTGTACCAGTTGAGAAACTGCGTGAGATTATTGAAGACCGCGTATCTATCACTTCTCTGCTGAAGAAGATTGATATTGACTAATTAAAAGAAGGATAGCAGAGTAGGCTTTTTAGAATCTAATAGAGTAACAAGATTCTTTATTGGTTCTAATAATCCCACTCCGCTATCCCTTTCTGATTTAAATAAAAGACTATGACAAAGAAAATAAAGATGCTTATTCGTCGTGCTGCAGGTGCCTTCTGCTTGGGCGGAATGCTGCTTTCTGCAGGTCTCTTTACCTCTTGTACGGAGAAAGATAACACTGTAGAGGAGTTTACTAATTGGCAGTCGAAGAACGAAACTTATTGGAATAAGCTTTATACTACAACACAACAGAAATTAAGAGTGGGGACACTTCTTGGAAGATAATACTTAATTATACTTTCCAAAATCAGAAACAGACTTCTGGTTCTGCACTGACTTATAGTCCTGAGGATTATATCATTGCACATGTAGAGCAGGCTGGAGCAGGCACAGCAAGTCCGTTGTATTCTGATTCTGTGTCTATGCACTATATGGGTCGTCTGATTCCATCTACGACTTATACGTCAGGGCTTATCTTTGATAAGTCATGGTCGAATGATACTTTTAATGCAACAACGTCACGTCCAGCACATAGCTTCATTGGTCTTACTTATAGTTCAGAGGGTAAGGCGGTAAGTCTTGTAGATGGATTTACAACAGCTTTGATGTCAATGCATCGTGGTGATCATTGGACAGTATATATTCCTTATCAGTTGGGTTATGGTGCGAGTGCTTCGGGTATGGTGCCAGCTTACTCAACGCTTATCTTCGACTTACGATTGGTTGATTTCTCTCACCCTGGTACAAAGTTGAAGGATTCATAATTTAAGGTGTATTGTCATAGCCTTTTTGAAAGGTCTGAATGACCTTTAGTCTTATAGGTAGGGACACAAGTTCCCGTGTGTTCGACTCAATAATAGCAGTGAACAGACGGGAGCAAGGTCCCTATTTTACTTTTAATAATTCGGTATTCTTAGAGAGGGGCTTTTGTTTACTATCTCTCTTTAAACTCTCATTATTTTTTTATTCAGTTTTTTTCATTTATTCCAAATTATAGTTTTCCGTGCGTATATCCTTTAGTAAGTCTGTTACCGAGAGTCTTCTTGCCAAGATTCGTAGTGGTGAGATGATGAGCAGGAATGAGAAGTTTAATCTCATTATCCAACTCAGTATCCCATCTATTTAGCGCAGGTGACGACAGTTCTAATGTTCTATATTGATGCGGGAATGGTAGGTTCGTTGGGTGCAGAGCCATCAGCAGCTATTGGACTTGTTGAACCAGCGACATGGCTTTTCTTCTCTTTAGTGAGTGCAGTGACAATGGGTTTTTCAGTTCAGGTAGCTCACTTTATTGGCGCTAACGACTTTGCAAAGGCGCGTGCAGTGATGCGTCATGGTTATATTTTCGGACTATGCTTTGCGTTGTTTTTATTGCTGATAACTTTTCTTATCGGTTATCGCCTTCCTGTATGGTTGGGTGGTGGTGCTGATATCCAACATGATGCAACTGTTTACTTCCTTATCTTCTCTCTAATTATTCCCTTCCACCTTATTGAATATATGTCAGCAGCTATGCTGAAGGTGTCGGGTGATATGCGTCGTCCGAGTTTTATGGCGATATTAATGTGTGTGTTGGATGTGATTTTCAATTACTTCTTTATTTTTCCTACACGCACAGTTTCTCTTTTTGGAGTAGAGGTGACGATGCCGGGTTTGGGTGAAGGTGTGGCTGGTGCAGCTCTTGGAAGTCTTTTATCTTTCGTTTGTGTAGCACTTCCATTGGCTTATTATGCAATCTTTCGCAGTCCTATCTTAGCTTGGAAACAGGATGTCGAACGTTTTGTATGGCGTTGGCAATATATATGGAATGCGATGAAGATTGGTGCACCGATGGCATTACAATATCTTCTGATGAATGGTGCACAACTTGTTTCGACAATGATTGTAGCTCCTTTGGGTAATATCGCTATTGCTGCTCATTCGTTTGCTATTACCGCAGAGAGTCTCTGCTATATGCCAGGACATGGTATTAGTGAGGCTGCCACAACATTGGTGGGGCAGAGTGTTGGGGCAGATAGGCGTGATCTTCATCGTAGTTTTGCATGGATGACAGTGTCGCTTGGTATGGTAGTCATGGCATTTATGGGTGTTGTGATGTATATCTTTGCTCCAGAAATGATTGGCTTATTGTCTCCTGTGGCTGACATCCAGGTATTGGGAACTTCTGTTCTTCGTATTGAAGCCTTTGCCGAACCATTCTTTGCTGCAGCTATTGTTGCTTATAGTGTCTGTATAGGAGCAGGCGATACGCTGAAGCCATCCTTAATAAACTTGGGTAGTATGTGGCTTATCCGTCTGACCTTGGCTTATGCACTGGCAACGCAGTACGGTCTTCGTGGTGTCTGGTTTGCTATGGCTGTTGAACTCTCTCTCCGTGGAATGATGTTTATCTTCTATCTTTTCAAGCGTCTTCGATGAATATAACTATCATAGGGTGAGGGATAAAAATGTTTCTTCCGTTAAATGCGTGGATGCTTTTCGTATAGCTTTGACGGAAAAACCGAGGTTATTCATTAAATAAAATATAGTCAAGACAGTCAATTGTCTATTCTATTATCACCTTCCAACATCGCCACCTTTTTTCATTTTAATACTTCAAAAAATGTAGATAAGGCTCTGAAAAATCATTACATAATTTCAAATAAAATATCTATAAATAAAGACAAAAATACGTGTAAAAGCAAGTTTACAACTGTCAGAGAATCAGTTAGTTATAAAGCCGTGCAAGAAAAGGTGCTTAATTGGACTTCAAAAGGGCGTTAGTAAGATCTTAAAAGGGCATCTTTTGCAAGTCAATTAGGTGTCTTTTAGAAGTCAAAAGAGCATGTATTGGTTTTGAGTTGCACGAAAATAGTTTACAAATATCAATTAATAAGAGAATAAACTGTTTGTAGAAGACAAAAAGACATGCTAATGGATAGACATATTTTTTATTTGCCTTTTCTACATTATATCTTATAGTTTATCCCTTTTATATACTAATGGGATATATCTATCCATTTAACGGAAGAACCATAAAAATGGGTAGTAGTCTTTCTTATAAAGCCTTTTTTTCTTTTTTAAAAAATGAAACTTTGCGATTCTTCCTCATGACTGTAATTTACTTCTGATGGTAAGAATAAAGGTTGCATGCCCCATACTTCATGAAAATGCTTGGTAAAAAAACCTACTGATTTCATCTCTAATCTGTATGGAATATGCGGATTGTTGTATATTAGTTTCTTCTATATATATAATAAGGTGAAGTAATTCTGCACGATCAATATGTCAAAATAGCAATAAAATATGGTGTAGAATATGTATTTTTTTAATCTATTTTTAAAGGGGAACATTAAAACGCAAATTTACCTCTTTAGAGATATTTTATTGCCCAAAACAGTTAAAAAAAGATGTTGAAAAAAACCACTTTTTTTACCTAAAAAAATTAGATTTTTTTCTATGAAATAATGTAGTCTATTCAAAAAAAGTGCTATCTTTGCAAACCGAATATAATTAAGTCGCTAAAATTAACAGAATTAATATTAAGCATTTATGAAAAAGTTTTTGATTGCACTTTCGATGCTCGCTATGGGTATCACAAGTACACAGGCTCAGGTAGCTTACGAGAAGGCTAAGGCATTTGACAACGTTTACCTCGGTGTAGAGGGTGGTGTTACTGGTCCTCTTAATTTCAAACATTTTGCTCCAGTTAACCCTGCAGCAGGTCTTAAGCTCGGTAAGCAGTTCAGCCCAGTTTATGGTGCAAACCTCGAGGGTCTCGCATTCTTCGGTGATAACCGTTGGCAGACAGGTTCTTTAGGTTTCTCTAACAGTCACACAATTGTTCGTGCCATCAACCTCGGTTTGAACGGTACTATCAACTTCACAAACCTTTTCTGCGAGTACAACCCAGATCGTCGTTTCGAGGTAGGTGCTGAGGCAGGTATCGGTTACTGGATCACTTATGGTGACAAGCACATCATTCAGACTAATAATGTTGGTGATGATACAGAGTTGACAGCTAAGACTGGTCTTACTTTCGCTTACAACCTCGGTGAGAAGAGAGCATGGCAGCTTTATGTAGAGCCAGCTGTTCTCTGGAACCTTACACACGGTCCTGGCGATGCTGTACAGTTCGGTAAGCAGGCTGCTCAGCTTGGTCTTTTCGTAGGTCTTAACTACAAGTTCAAGACTTCTAATGGTACACACAACTTCAAGGTTTGGAATGTTGGTGAGTTGAACGATGAGATTAACTCTCTCCGTGATCAGCTTAACGCTAAGCCAAAGGAGGTTGTTAAGGAGGTTGAGGTTGTTAAGGAAGTTATTAAGGAGGTTCCTGCACAGACAACTCAGACTCTCTGCATTGACAACTTGGTATTTGTAACATTCGCTCAGGGTAAGTACTTCCTCACAAACGAGGCTAAGAAGGCTCTTGATGATGTTAAGGCAGGCCGTCACGTACAGATCGTAGGTACAGCTTCTCCAGAGGGTCCAAAGGCACTCAACGATCGCCTCTCTCAGAACCGTGCAGACGTTGTTGCTAAGTATCTCCAGAGCCGTGGTGTCATCGTTGACGAGGCTAAGGGTCAGGGCGTACAGGGCGTAACTTCTAACCGTTTGGCTGTTGTTTACGTTAAGTAATTAAGCTACCAATTAGCTAACCTTAATAAGGTTGGTTGACTGAAATAATAAACAGGGATGAATCTTTAAGGTTTGTCCCTTTTTTTTTATGTCTTGTTTATTCGTTTATTACCTGTAATGCTTTATTTATCTGTGTAAGAAAAAATATATCGAGCTGTGAAACAGAGCTTCATTTGTAAATTAGACCATAAATAATAGAATACCTCTCTGTTTTATTTTGCCCTTTAATCAATTTAGCGTACCTTTGCATTGATTTCATGTTATTTGATAATGTCAAAGGAAAATAGATTCGACCTTTTAAATAAAATACAATCGCCTGCAGACTTGCGTAAGCTTTCTTTGGATGATTTGCCAAAGTTATGTCAGCAGTTGCGGAAGGATATCATAGAAGAGGTTGCCGTTAATCCAGGTCATCTTGGCTCCAGCTTAGGTGCAACTGAAATAACGGTGGCGTGCCACTATGTTTTTAATACTCCAGAAGATCGTATCGTTTGGGATGTCGGTCATCAAGCATACGGCCATAAGATTTTGACGGGTCGTCGTGAGGACTTCTGTAATAACCGCAAGTTAAATGGTTTGATGCCATTCCCTTCTCCTTTTGAGAGCGAGTATGATACCTTTACTTGTGGACATGCCTCTAACTCTATTTCGGCTGCCTTGGGCATGGCTGTTGCTTCTAACCTTACGAAGCAGCATCGTCATGTCGTTGCTATTATTGGCGATGGAGCCATGAGTGGTGGCTTGGCTTTCGAGGGTCTGAACAATGTTTCCAGCCAACCTAATGACTTGCTTATCATTCTTAATGACAATGATATGTCTATTGATAGGGCAGTGGGTGGTATGGAACAGTACTTGTTGAAGCTTGACACCAACGAGACATACAATCGTTTACGCTTCAAGGCGTCACAATGGCTGCATGATAAAGGCTTATTGAATGATGAACGTCGAAAGGGTTTACTGCGTTTTAACAATGCTCTTAAGTCAGCCTTAGCACATCAGCAGAATATGTTCGAAGGTATGAATATTCGTTACTTCGGACCTTTTGATGGGAATAATGTTGAAGAGTTGGTTCGTATTCTTCGTCAGTTGAAGGATATGAAGGGACCAAAACTACTCCATTTACACACCAAGAAGGGTAAGGGATATGAACCTGCTGAGAAGAGTGCGACGGTATGGCATGCTCCTGGTAAGTTTGACCCAGAGACAGGTGAGCGTATTGTGCAAGACTGTAGCCATGAACCACCTAAGTTTCAAGATGTATTTGGAAAGACGCTATTAGAACTTGCAAAGAAGAATCCTCGTATTGTTGGTGTTACACCTGCCATGCCGACGGGTTGTTCTATGAATATAATGATGAAGGCTATGCCTGACCGTACCTTCGATGTGGGTATTGCGGAGGCACATGCAGTCACTTTCTCAGCTGGTATGGCAAAGGATGGTTTACAGCCTTTCTGTAATATCTATAGTGCCTTCTCACAGCGTGCATATGATAGTATTATCCACGATGCAGCTATACTTAACCTTCCTGTAGTCCTTTGTTTGGATCGTGCTGGATTGGTAGGTGAAGATGGTGCGACGCATCATGGTGCTTTTGATATGGCTTTCTTGCGTCCAATTCCTAATCTTACCATCGCCTCTCCGATGGACGAACGTGAACTTCGTAGATTGATGTACACGGCACAGTTGCCTGATAAGGGAACTTTTGTGATTCGTTATCCACGTGGTAATGGTGTTTTAACTGATTGGGAGTGTCCGCTGAAAGAGATAGAGGTAGGAACAGGACGTCGTCTTCATGATGGCTGGGATGTTGCTGTATTGAGTATCGGACCTATTGGTAATGATGTTGAAAAGGCTATAAAACTGATAGAGAGTGCTGAATCTCCAAAAACAGAAGGTCATTGTCCATCAATCGCACACTATGATATGCGTTTCTTGAAACCATTAGACGATAAACTTCTTGAAGAGGTTGCAAGTCGTTTCTCACGCATCATAACAATAGAAGATGGTGTACGCAATGGTGGATTGGGTTCTGCTGTTACAGAGTGGATGAGCGATCATGGCTATACACCACAGATAACTCGTATGGGTATGCCTGACCATTTTGTAGAGCAGGGAACGGTACAACAGCTACGTGAAATCTGTGGAATAGATCTTGAAAGTATCAAGAAAGAGTTAATTAAGGCTAACTGATAATTTATCACTTACGCCTCACTATCGTTCAAACTAAAAAGAAAGAAATGAAAATCATCATAGCAGGAGCATACGCCATAGGAACTTACTTGGCAAAACTGCTTTCTCGTAATATGCAGGATATCGTACTCATGGATGAGAACCCAGAGAATCTGGAGAAGATCAGTAGTGAGTATGACTTGCTAACTATGGAATGTTCACCTACGAATATCAAGGGATTGAAAGAGGCTGGTGTTGAACATGCTGACCTCTTTATCGCTGTTACTCCAAGTGAATCGGGTAATATCGCAGCTTGTGTTATGGCGCATCAGCTGGGTGCAAAGAAGACTGTTGCACGTGTGGACAATCCAGAGTATGTTGAAGAACAGAATAAGGAGTTGTTCCGTCAGATGGGTGTCAGTGATATTATCTATCCAGAAATCCTTGCAGCAAGGGATATTATCAATGGCTTGAAGATGTCATGGGTTCGCCAACGATGGGATGTACATGATGGAGCATTGGTAATGTTGGGTATCAAATTGCGTGAAACTTGTGAGATACTCAACCGTCCTTTGAAAGATATTAGTGGTCCTGATGATCCTTATCATGTAGTCGCTATAAAGCGCAATGACGAGACGATTATTCCTGGAGGTAATGATACTTTGCAGTTATATGACTTGGTTTATTTCATGACCACAAAGCAGTATATTCCGTATGTTCGTAAGATTGTTGGTAAGGAACATTATGTCGATGTACAGAATGTTATCTTTATGGGCGGTGGTAAGACTGCTGCACGTGCCGTAAAGATGCTGCCTGAATATATGAATGCGAAGATTATCGAACAGAATCCTACTCGTTGCGAGATTCTTAATGATATCTTCAGTGAAGACAGACTGGTTATCAATGGCGATGGTCGTGATATTGGTTTGTTGCAGGAGGAGGGAATCCGTCATACACAAGCTTTCGTGGCATTGACTTCAAATGCAGAAACGAATATTCTTGCCTGTCTTACGGCTAAACGACTTGGTGTTCGCAAAACTGTTGCATCAGTAGAGAACTTTGATTACGTGAATACAGCTGATGGACTTGACATTGGTACGATTATCAATAAGAAAGCACTTGCTGCCAGCCATATTTATCAGATGATGCTTGACGCAAACGTAGCTAACGTAAAGTTTCTTATGTCTATCAATGCTGATGTGGCTGAATTTGTACCAAGTCCAGACTCAAAGATAACCCGAAAGGTTGTAAGAGAGTTAAATCTTCCTAAGGGAGTGACTATTGGTGGACTTGTAAGAAACAAAGAAGGAATGCTTGTTTCTGGTAATACACAGATAGAAGCAGGCGACTCTGTTGTGGTCTTCTGTTATAATGTTGATATGAAAAAGGTGGAGAAATTATTTATTTAACCATGCTTAATCTGAAACTTATTTCCAAAATTCTTGGATCCTTGTTATGGATAGAAGGCGTACTGATGCTCAGTTGTCTATTCGTGTCCTTGTTTTATAATGGCAGTGACATTATACCATTCGTGTGGAGTATTCTCATAACAGTAGGTGCTGGTTTTATCTTCCGACTGTTAGGTCGTCATGCTGACAATCTTCTTGGACGTCGTGATGCTTATTTTGTTGTAACGATATCTTGGATTCTTTTTACGATATTCGGTACACTCCCCTTTATGATTAGCGGAGGTATTGGGAGTTTCACTGATGCTTTCTTTGAGGCTATGTCAGGCTTCACAACAACTGGTGCAACGATTATAGACTATCCTGAATATCTACCAAAAGGACTCCTTTTCTGGCGTTCATTGACACAATGGATTGGTGGATTGGGAATAGTATTCTTTACTATAGCCATTCTCCCGTCTATGGTGGGCGGTTCGGTAAAGGTGTTTGCTGCCGAAGCAACTGGTCCTATTAAAAGTAAACTACACCCACGTCTAAGCACAAGTGCTAAGTGGATATGGGTAGTTTATTTGGTTCTGACTACTGCCTGCATTCTATCATATAAGGTATGTGGTATGGGATGGTTTGATGCTTTCAACTATTCAATGACCAGTACTGCGACGGGTGGATTCTCTCCGGAGAGCGGTTCTATCACAACCTTTCATTCTCCTGCAGAGGAGTATGTCTCTGCATTATTCTGTTTCCTATCTGGTGTCAACTTCACATTGCTATATGCCTCGGCAGCAGGATTAGATATTAAGAAGCTCATAAAGAATAGCGAGTTCCGTTTCTATACCACCATGGTACTCTCGTTTGCTATCTTTATTGCTTTTGAGCTTGTTTATCGTAATCATTATGATATAGAGCATGCCTTCCGTAGTGCGCTCTTCCAAGTTGTTTCCTTTATAACAACGACAGGACTTTTCAGCGATGATGCTGCTAAATGGCCTCATGTCACATGGGTTGTCTTGGCTGCTTGTATGTTCTTTGGCGGCTGTTCTGGTTCTACCAGTGGTGGTATCAAGAGTATTCGTGGTGTGATGTTATTAAAGGTGGTGCGCAATGAGTTCCGTCAGATACTACACCCTAATGCTGTCTTACCAATGAAGGTTGATGGAGTGAATATACCACAGTCAAAGCGTGTAACACTTTTAGGTTTCATCGGACTTTATCTTATTCTGACGCTCTTCTGTGCTTTTACGATGATTGCCTTTGGTATTGATAACACGAATGCTATCACAATTACATTAAGTTGTTTGGGTAATGTTGGACCTACATTGGGTATGGAAATCGGTCCAACAATGTCGTGGGCACAGTTGCCAGACTTTGCTAAGTGGATTTGTTCATTCCTCATGCTTGTAGGTCGTTTGGAACTATTTACTGTCTTGGTACTTTTCTCTCCAGCTTTCTGGAAGGAAAACTAAAGGTAAACAAAGGTTATCTTCCTGTCTGTCTCGTACGGGAATCACAACTTTTATAGGCTTTTATTACTCCTGTCTTACCAACGATAGTGAATTATTTTCATGAAAAGAAATATTTATTTTCACGAGAGAAAATATTTCTTTTCATGAAGAAAAAGATTTATGATCGTGAAAGTAAATTGTTGATAACTGTAAATGTTTTTTTCTCTATTTACTCTCCTTTGGATGTTATATAGTGTGTTATACGATGTCAAGAGTGCTTTGTTTTTATTTGCTAAAAGGAAACAAAACAATAATAAGAACTATGAACATCAGGTTATAATGCCCCGATTTGGGTATAATGTGGACTCTAAAAACTATCATACAAACTTCTTATCAGTATTTTAACAGTAATTGTGTTGGGAATAAGTTGATAATGTGTAAATTTGTAACCGATAAACTTAAATATCATAACCAAAACGCACTATAATGAAAAAGAACAAATTATTGAGTTTAGTTGTTGCACTTATGGCAACACTATCACTTACTGCTTGTCTGAATGATGATTATGAAGAGCAGGCAAAACGAAACCTCCCAACTGCGGCTGAACTGAAGGCTGCAAGCCATACTATTCAAGGTCTTTATCATGGTAAACTTTCGAGATATGGCCTAAACGAACGGGAACAGATAGAAAAGCAGGATTCTGTCAGTACCACTTGGGAAATCAAGGATGATACAACACTCATCATCAAAAATATCCCAACTAAGATGTTGACAGCAAGTATCATTGATACTAACTTAAAGCAGGCGGTTGAGGCTTTGCCAAATCAGGAAATCAAATGTGCTATTAGCGTGTTCAGCGTGAAACCAATCCTCTTTTATATTGCTCCTTATCGTTTGGATTTAGGTAAGGTTACTTATGGGGGGTAAAACTCATGATGTAGCTATAGCTTTCCTTTTCAAGGCTGATTATACCTATGGTGGTTATGATACTGACCGCAAGGTGCTTGGTGCTCGCCTTTTAGAGGCAGGAATGGTTGTTGATGGTGTCTTCGACAAGTCTGTTAGTAAGGGTGCAGATAGCTTCTATCTTGCTTCTGAACCAAGAGTATAAGTTTTATAAGACAATATAATCAAAAGCCCGAGAACATCTATTTGGATGTTTTCGGGTTTATTTTTTTTATAGTATAAGAAGATAATCGTTACCCTTTCTGTTGCGATATAGTTGGATAAGGAAAGTCTGAATGGATAGTGAAACTGTAGAAAACGATAAATAAAAAGAGACTATGTTCATCTGTTAGATTGGAATTGTGACAATATTGTAGACTCTTTCTGCCATTCTGTCAGTCTATGTCTGTTGGCACATCATTTGTCTAATTATTGGCGAATGACGCTATCAGTAGCAGCTGAAGACGATATTAGTCTGATGATACTACGACAGACAAGCGTCAATAACTGAATACGAATAATAATAAAATAAAGATATACAATTATGGGAAAGATTATTGGAATTGACTTAGGAACAACAAACTCTTGTGTTGCTGTATTTGAAGGTAACGAGCCAGTGGTAATTGCTAACAGCGAAGGTAAGCGTACAACTCCTTCTGTTGTAGGTTTCGTTGAAGGCGGCGAGCGTAAGGTGGGTGATCCAGCTAAGCGTCAGGCTATCACAAACCCAGAGAAGACGATTTACTCTATTAAGCGTTTCATGGGTGAGACCTACGACCAGTGTAAGAAAGAGGCTGAGCGTGTTCCATTCAAGGTTGTTAATGATGGTGGTTATCCACGTGTACAGATTGACGACCGTAAATATACTCCACAGGAGATTTCTGCAATGATATTGCAGAAGATGAAGAAGACTGCTGAGGACTATCTCGGTCAGGAGGTGACAGATGCAGTTATCACCGTACCAGCATACTTCTCTGACTCACAGCGTCAGGCAACTAAGGAGGCTGGTCAGATTGCAGGTCTTAACGTACAGCGTATTGTGAATGAGCCTACTGCTGCAGCGCTTGCTTATGGTGTTGACAAGGCTAATAAGGATATGAAGATTGCTGTATTCGACCTTGGTGGTGGTACATTCGATATCTCTATCCTTGAGTTCGGTGGTGGTGTGTTCGAGGTACTTTCTACGAATGGTGATACTCACCTTGGTGGTGACGACTTCGATCAGGTAATCATCGATTGGCTCGCTGATGGCTTTAAGTCTGAAGAAGGTATCGACTTGAGAAAGGATCCAATGGCAATGCAGCGTTTGAAGGAAGCTGCTGAGAAGGCTAAGATTGAGTTATCAAGCTCTTCTTCTACTGAGATTAACTTGCCTTATATCACAGCTGAGGGCGGTGTTCCAAAGCACTTGGTTAAGACTTTGACTCGTTCACAGTTTGAGCAGTTGGCACACAGCCTTATTCAGGCTTGTCTCGTTCCTTGCCAGAATGCTATCCGCGACGCTAAGTTGCAGACATCAGATATCGATGAGGTTATCCTCGTAGGTGGTTCAAGCCGTATTCCTGCAGTGCAGACATTGGTTAAGAACTACTTCGGTAAGGAGCCTTCAAAGGGTGTTAACCCTGATGAGGTGGTTGCTGTTGGTGCAGCTATCCAGGGTGCTATCCTTAATAAGGAGAGTGGTGTGGGTGACATCGTATTGCTCGACGTAACTCCATTGACCCTCGGTATTGAGACAATGGGTGGTGTGATGACAAAGCTCATCGATGCTAACTCTACTATCCCTTGCAAGAAGAGCGAGGTGTTCTCAACTGCAGCTGATAACCAGACAGAGGTTACTATCCACGTTCTACAGGGTGAGCGTCCAATGGCAGCACAGAACAAGTCTATCGGTCAGTTCAACCTGACAGGTATTGCTCCAGCTCGTCGTGGTGTGCCACAGATTGAGGTAACATTCGACATCGATGCCAACGGTATCCTCAACGTATCAGCTAAGGATAAGGCTACAGGTAAGGAGCAGAGTATCCGCATCGAGGCTTCAAGTGGTTTGAGTGAGGAGGAAATCAACCGTATGAAGGCTGAGGCTGAGCAGAACGCTGCAGCCGACAAGGCAGAGCGTGAGAAGATTGACAAGCTGAACCAGGCTGACTCAATGATCTTCACCACCGAAAACTTCTTGAAGGACAATGGTGACAAGGTTCCAGCCGACCAGAAGTCAGGTATCGAGTCTGCTCTCCAGCAGCTCAAGGATGCTCACAAGTCTGGTGACGTTGCAGCTATCGACACAGCTATCAACAACCTCAACACCGTTATGCAGGCAGCATCACAGCAGATGTACAGCCAGGCAGGTGCACAGGCAGGTCCTCAGCCAGGCGCAGATGCTGGTCAGCAGGAGCAGCCAAAGCAGGATGACACCATCCAAGATGCAGACTTTGAGGAAGTGAAGTAAAATTAGAATAGAATAATAATCCCAGTAGTTTAAAAATATTACTGGGATTTTTTTGTATTTTATTAATATGGAATGGGTAGAAGCATTTGAGTCTAAAGTAGAAGTAAAGCTTCCTGAGTCTTCTAAAAAGGCTAAGGATATTATTGAAAAGATAAAAGATAACTGGAAAGGAACTTTTCTTGATGGAGGTAAAATAATAAAAGAGGGGTTAAGGACGAAAAAGTTATTTGATTTATTGACAGAATTAGGAGATAAGCAAGGATATAAAGTCTATTCGCATAGTTTATCTGACGAATTTAGAAGTATCCCTGGTAATGATAAGTTCGTCAATAGAGAATGGATGTATGATTTGTGTTGGTATAGGGAAGATGAAACCTTTCTGTATGGTCTAAAAAGTTTAGATCTTGCGGTAGAATCAGAGTGGAGAAATAATAGAGGAGGAGATAAATATGGAGCTATTAAATATGATTTCCAGAAATTGTTAGTTGCAAACATGGGATTATGTTTAATGGTCTTTAAAGTTACAGAAGAGGGAAGGAAGAGTTTATCTACGTATTTTGAGCAAGTATATGAAATATATGAAGGTCATAAAAGTAATATCCTTTTTGTCGCATTCTCCCAAAGGGGGAAGACATTTTATTACAGTTACTTGTCTCCCAAGGGAAAAGACGTGTAAAGTATCTCGTTCTTTGGATTAACTTAAGTAATCATAAAACCCCAAACCTATTTCCCTTGAATAAGACAACAAATTAACCTGCGACTACGCACACAGTGCTGGCTCTCGCTGTGAGTCAGCCAGTGTTATTATAACACAACCTATAGACTTGCTCGGATAGAATAAGAATCAGTGAATAGGTCCAGAATCTGTATGTGGTAATGAGTGCACAGTTTGACAATTCATGATAACTATTCCTATAATGAAATGTTTTGATGAAGAGTCTATTGTCTGTTATCATATCTTTACTCAACATGGGATAATCTAAATCAAAAATATATCAGACATAGAGTATTTTAAGTGTTTTATTTTGGCTCTTTGCGATGTAGGAAGTATATTTGTGACGATTTTGTAATACATTGGTTATTACTGTTCATGTACGTCTTGTTATTTACGTAGTCTGTGATTATTGATAGTATCAAAGCAATATGAAAGAAAACATCGTCATCAAGTATCGCCATACGGTACTTTTTTATCTCTTGGCAACCCTTATCCCATGGATATTCTGGTTTGCTGCAAGTTATGTAAGTCATCATGTAGTTTATTCGGAAAGCACATGGGTAGCTCCATTGTTGGGATTGGCAGGACTTTTCTTCCCAATGTTTCTGACCATTATTTTGGTTTTTCAGCGTCAGGAACTGCGGAAAGACTTTCTTGGAAGATTCCTAAACTTGTCTTCCGATAAGTGGCAATATTATCTCACAGCCTGCCTACTGATGCCAGCAAGTATCTTGTGTGCTATGGCAGTATCTCTGTTGTTCGGTTACAGTCCATCGCAATTCATTATTACAGGTCATTACACCTTCACTTCGGGTGTCTTCCCTGTATGGTTCCTCCTTATACTTGCACCTACACTTGAGGAACTTGCGTGGCATGGTTATGGAACAGACTGTCTCCGTTCTCGAATGAGTCTTTTCAAAACATCTATGCTATTTGCTGCTTATTGGGCAGTTTGGCATTTTCCCCTTGCAGGTATTAAGGGTTATTATCACGCTAATGTGGTGAGTGAAGGCTGGCTTTATAGTCTGAACTTCATCGTTAGTATCTTCCCTTTTGTTATCTTGATGAACTGGCTTTATTATAAAACCAACCGGAATATTCTCGTAGCTATTATCTTTCACATTACGGCAGGTTATTTCAATGAAATATTTGCAACTCACCCCGATAGCAAGTGTATACAGACGGTATTATTGCTTATCGTGTCTGTTATCATTGTGGTTAAAGAACGTCGACTGTTCTTTAACCGAGCATTGGAGTAGTTGGTACTCACCATTTAAATCTTAGTTCCAAGAAGAATACAATTATTTAGGTATTAACCGTGTACTGGCTGGCACTCACAGAGAGTCAGTCAGTTTTTTATGTTGTTCAACCTGTATAATACTTGATGTAATCGTGAAAAAGCTTATTTACTCTTTTCTATAAATCTCTTATCTACTACACTAAGTTTGAAAACTCTTTGCTGTCATTTTTTTAACATTTGCCGCAGGTGGCTGTTTGTCAGTGTGTTAGAATGGGTAAAAGGCTGATAGGAGTGACAGCAAAATAAAAATAATCCGTGAAAAACTTGACAAGGGGTATTTCTGTGTTGTATCTTTGCAAGCAGAAATAAGGAAGATCAACGACACGTTAAGCGTGATTTCCTACAAACTAATCGCATCTTCCTTTTTGAATTTATTTTTCTTAAATCATTCTATTTATGTGTACAGTTTTTTCTAACATGCCCAAAGACTGGGCAGTGTGCTTTATGCACGATTGTATTCTCAAAGAGCAGTGCCTGCGCTATTATGTGGGTAAGACACTCTCTATTAGCCAACATTCGGCATTGACCGTTCTTCCCTCTGCTCGTTCTGGCAATGGCTGTAAGGCGTTTCATGCTATGAAGACAGAACGATTGGCGTGGGGATTCTCGCACCTTTTCGATGATGTGAAGCACAGTCACTACCGCTCTCTGCGTAGTACTATGGAGAGTCATTTCGGAAGTCGCTTTGTTTATTATCGTTACCATCGAGGAATTAATAAACTGAGTGAGGACGAACAGCAATGGGTTGACAAACTCTTCCAGCGTTATGGCTATGCTGTCTCACGTGTTTATGATAACTACCAGACGTGCTGGAAATAATAGTAGTGCTTTCGGGAAGGAGATAAGGAGTGAAGGGAGTAATAGGAGTTAAGACATTAGTACGTTTTGTAAGAGAAAAGGTAATCTTTGCGTTACGAAGTTGAGTTCGTGATTTGTTATTGATGTCTTGTTTCTGTGGTGCTAACGCTCCGCACATCATGTGTTGAGGCTTCGCACGTGTGGTGCTGGTGGACAGAATAAGAGAAGACATAGTAACATGTTAACTTATTCTGTGTTAGACTTAATGACAGCCATAATGACATAAGGTCAGACGGAAAGACATAGTAAGAGTTTAACTTTTCTATGGCTTGTTAGCCAGAATGACATAAGGACAGATTTTAGAAAGACATAATAACAGATTAACCTTTTCACTCTTTCTCCTTTCTCACAAGCAACTTGTTCACTCGTAAACTTGTCAACTTAAAACTATCGTATATGCAATACAAGAATCTTAAGAATATTAAAGCTGAAAATCAGCGTAACCGACAGTCGGAAAGACTTAAAAATGATATTACTCGTCGTCTGCTCAACTATCTTGAGCGGAAGTATGAAATGAGATTTAACACCGCCTTAGGGTGTACGGAAATCCGAAAGGCTGGGAGTGATGAACCTTTTGTACCTGCGGATGAACGGATGCGCAACACAATCGCAATCAAGGCGCGTCTTGATGGGATTGATGCGTGGGACAAAGATATCCGACGATATACGGAGTCGGACTTTGTCAAGGTTTTTAATCCTGTGGACGACTTCCTCAATAGTCTGCGAGGGCAATGGGACGGAAAGGATCATATCAAGGCTTTGGCAGACTGTGTTCCTAATGATAACGCACGGTGGGCAGACTGGTTCCACACGTGGTTTCTTGCGATGGTGGCACAATGGATGGGGCTGGACGTCTCGCATGGTAACAGTGTGGCTCCGCTGCTCATCTCCCGACAGGGCTATCGGAAGTCTACCTTCTGTAAACGTTTACTGCCCGAAGCGTTGCAGTGGGGATATAACGATAATCTTATCATGAGTGAGAAACAGAATACGCTGCGGGCAATGACACAGTCGCTGCTGATTAATATTGATGAGTTCAATGCCCTGTCTGCTAAGACGCAAGACGGTTTTTGAAGAATGTCATGCAGCTCGCAAGCGTAAAACTCCGTCAGCCTTACCGCCAACAGCAGCTTACGTTGCCACGTGTTGCCTCTTTCATTGCCACAGCAAATGTCTCGGATGTCTTTAGTGACCCCAGTGGCTGCCGTCGTTTTATAGCAGTCACGCTGACTGGTCCTATCCGCTTGCCCGATCATATAGACTATGAGCAGCTCTATGCGCAGGCGGTTGCCGAACTGGATAACGGTAGGCGATATTGGTTTGATGAGGCTGATACCCAAGATATTATGGAGAATAACGTGCAATATCAGCAACGTACCCCTGCCGAAGCTCTCTTTTTGGATTGTTTCTCTATCCCAAAGGACTTGACCAAGGGTGCATACATGACTGCCGCCTCTATCTTCAGCCTACTTCGTCAGCGATATGGCAGTCAACTGAACCTGACAAGCCTTTCCCATTTCGGTCGTGTCCTTGCCAATATCCCGAACCTCCATAGTAAACATTCTTCGCATGGCACAGAGTATTTGGTCGCAGTACGCAGTAGTCTTGGTCAGTCTGCCTCTCCCATCTTAAACCGTTAGTTGCCATCCGAATAAACTTTTAAAGTTGCTGTCACTGCTGTCAGACTTCAACGTGCTATAAGTAGTTTATAATCTGCTGGTTGTGTGAAGTGTTAAAAGTGACAGCAACTAAAAAAACAAAACTATGTTAGCTTTATTGACATTCAGTATGAAAAGTTTTTTTGTAAAAAAACCTTTTCTCTTTATTCTTTATATAAATATTTTTATATTATATTTGCAAGGTGTTACCCATGTTAATGGGAAGTGTAACTAAAAACTTATCTATGAAAGAGTATATGGAAGATCCTAAATTATCATTCTGCTTCGCTAATTTTTTTATAGAGTGAGGATGTATGCTATGATGCCTGAAAGTTTTGGTAGTTTTTGCCAATAGATTTTTGTGTGAGCTATTAATAATAAAAGCTAACTATGCTAAAGTTGCTAAGTTTTGGCGATATAATAAATCAGATTTTTTTATAATTTACAATAATATGAAGTAATGTCTTACCCAAGAATAGCTGTTTTTTTATATCCATATTTTTGTGCTTCTTACAGTATACTATATGTCAGTGTTCTATTAAAATATGAAGCTTCAAATAGTTTTGTCTATGCTCTTGGAGTTTTTGTTCAACAGTGTTGCATTATCTATAATAGCTTCTTGTATCTTTTATTTAGTAACTGATTTTTTTCCCAAAAAAACATCAACTTGATCAAATTCGTAATTATGTAATTTCAAATCTTGAGATTTTTAGAAGGAATAGGGAAAAAAATGCGTTTACCGATATTCTTAAAAAGAGTAATCCCACCCAGCAAGAGTTTAAAAAAACTGTGTAATTTTTGATTTGATGCAAAAGAGGTAACTAGTTGTCAAGATAATTCTCTGATAGCAAAAATCAACTAATTGGTTTGAATACTTTACCAATATGCATAAAATGGAAACCGATGTTATTCACAAACTTATGATATTTGAGTCTATGATTCCTATTGAGGTCCGGTTAATATTTATTGAATTGCAAAAAAAGAAAACACAATATTTAGTAATGCTCATGAGTATAAAAAAAATATGATGGTGATAAATCCAAACGTAATTTTATAGCTTATGCAGATGACATTTATAGTCATCTATCTTTACTAGTAGAAATAGTAGATACATATAATAAAACATCAATTAGATAATGGATAAAGAATCACTTATATTGATAATTAACAATTTTGACAAGAAAAAGTTTGAACAGCTTGTTAAACTTGTACTCCAAGATGTACTGAAAATAAACGCAGTTAATGGGGATAGTCTTATTATAAAAAAGGGAGCACCGAAAAAAACTGCCCCTGTGCTTTACATTTTATTAATAGATAAATGCGCATCAATTGATTCTGCTCTTTTGAAAAAGAAAATACGTGAATACAATGTTGAGCAGATATATTTTTTCTTTAGATATAATATCAATGATGCTGAATTACGGAGAAAAGATCTTTATTTAGAAGAAGAATATGATACTCATGTTACTTGTATGTGTTCAAGTACTTTAGCAGAGTTTATCATAGATTCTAATATGGAGGATAAACTTTTCAGTGACGGAGTCGAATATTGTCAAATTCGTCCTTCTGACGTTGATTATTTAACTGCAGCATTCCATGCTATGACTATTTTTTCTACAGATGTTAATGATCTGAAAGGAAAAGTTTATGACGATGCTATCTTATTTAAAGTTTCTTCTAAACATTATAAGTGTAAAGAGGAATTAACAAATGATGTGCTCGATTTTCTACAACTACCAAAGGAAAAGGATGAGATAATAATGAAACGAATTGATTCTTTGTTGTCAAGAGGGCAAATGCACAAAGAGTCAGTAGGATTTGTTTTGTTATCATCTGTTGAAAATGATATTGAAGCAAGAAAAAAGGCATATCTTTATGAGTTAGGAACTTTGACATCTGCACAGATTGAATTGATGAGAGATGACTATAAAGTTGATTGGACCAAAGATGATTCAAAAAAAATTGCGATGTTATTATCGTTCTCTGCTCTTGATAATCAGATTCGCATTCTAAGAGAAGCTAAGACAAAAATAGACCATCCTATATTTAAGATGGCTAAAGGTAGTGAACAAAAAATCATAAAGTATTTTACGAAAGAAAAAGGGTTAGACGAAGAAAGAGCTCATGAAGCTTTTGAAAAATTTGCAAAAATAGCAGCGACTCATCCTTTAATTATAAAAATAACAAGAGCTTGCATATACCTAGCTTTGGAAGGGTCTAATCCGTTGTCTTCGGCTCAGGCTTTAGGAGCAAGCAAATGGAAAGATTTTTGTGTTATGCTTGAACCAACTGTTGCTATTCCGTATATTTGTTCTCAACTTTATACGGGAGGCGTCACAAAATTATTTGAAAAAAGTATTATAAGTGTTCAAAAAGCAATTACTCTTACATCTAAGGTCTCGATTCCATCTTCATATATTAATGAATGCGCTGGACATTTGTTGGCAGCAAGAAACTATCAGAGTATAGAACTAGATCCTGTAGAAATGGTATATTCAAATAATGCGTTTGTATCAAATTATTTTTCTTTATATAATTCTGGTTGCAAACTTCCACCTTCTTTTCTGGACTATTTAGCGACATTTAGTAGTGCCATAAAAACCGAAAGGTCAGATATAAAGGGTTGGGTCAGAGAAATTATGACAGATATGTCCAGTCTACTAATGAAAGGCAATGTTAATCAAGAGAATATTCCTCTTTATAACGATGAAGATCTAAAAGATTATGAGAATGAGTATTCTCTTTGTCTAAGAGAAAGAAATAAAGAAAAGCCCGAGCATTTAGTACATCATGACACAATTGCTTTAAAGTATACAAATGATAAAGTCATTCATGATAACGAACATTGGATAATTCTAAGTTATGATGGTATACTTACAAGAGTTGGTAGTCAGCCTTTTTATAAAGGGTGGATATGTAGTCCTATAAAATTCTTAGAGTTGACAAACATCTCAAGACAATTATCTGAAACTCAAATGGTATCTATCCTTCACTCTGTTGCATCATTCAGCGAAAGAACATTAGCTGTAGGAGCAAAAATAATGGACAGAATAGTACAGTATGCATCACCTGAAATGCAAACATGGGAATTTAAACAAGAATTAGATTTGTTCAAAAGAGAAATGAAAGAAAGTTTACATTCGAATGATGATATCGAGAAAGAAATAATTATGCGTACTGATAAATTCTTAAAGGATAGAGGTATAGTAATCAACGAGGAAGAGATAGAAATTACAATCAGTAATTAATTGTTAGGGTATGTATTCCAAAGATAGAAGACTATATTAATCAATATATAATAATAATAGATAAAACCCACAGCAACCACTTTGTTGCTGCGGGTTGTTTTGCATATATTGCTGTCCGGTAAAACTTAAATAACATATAAATCCTTGAGGGTGTGTCAAAATTGATACATCCTCTTTTTTATTCTTCCTTTACTTTGTCTACCACATAATTCGTTATTTACTGCAGCTATGCTGCTAATTTCATATAAAATGATTTATTGGGCTTTAAATAACCTATATAAACTTGTATACAGCATCTTAAGGTGACTAAAAGTAGCTCCATAACGGCTTTTATTTCCTTGAGATTGGTTTTTCTACACATTTTCCCTATGTTAAAGGCAATAGCGAAGAAGGCAAAGTCCATATTGACCTTGTCTTTCCCCAAATGCCTAAATCTCTTGTAGGCTTTATTATATTTTGTTTGTCCAAAAACAGCTTCAGGTTCTATGCACCTTCGCCCTCGATGCTTGATGCCTTCTTCCGAGGTCAGTAGTTCCCGTGCCTTTTGTTTATAGTGCTGTAGTTGGTGGTTTACTTCTATAATTCTGCTCCCTCTTGCCTTAAAACATGAGCCTCTCAAGGGACAACCATCACAGCGTTCTGCCTGATAACGTACGCTGTAAGTAACGAATCCATTAGAGGTTAGGGAACGCTTCATACCTATACGCTTCATATGCTGTCCCATAGGGCAGACGTAGAAATCCTGTTCCTTATTATAATAAAGGCTTGCGGGACTGAATGGGTTAGGTGTGTAGTGTGGACGCTGCTCTTTATGGAAGTAGTTATACTTCACATAGGCTTCCATATTATGTACGTCCATGAACAGATAGTTCTCCTCGGAGCCATACCCCGAATCGGCTACGACTGTCTTGGTATAACGATGATAGCGTGATTTGAAAGACTCCAAGAAAGAAGGTAGTGTGAGTGTATCGGTACGATTGGCATAGAGTGCAAAGTCGGTGATGAACTGGTTCTCCGTTGCTATCTGCAGATTATATCCAGGCTTAGTCTGTCCGTTCCGCATAGCATCCTCCTTCATGTGCATAAACGTGGCATCAGGGTCGGTCTTGCTGTAGGAGTTTCTCTCTCCCATAACCTCAAGTTGTTGGTCATACTCCTGGAGTTTATTACGTTTCTTCTCAAGTTCTTCAAGCTGTTTTTTTTTCTTTTTCACACGATTACGAAAACGATTGATGGTAATAAAATCAGGCTGCTCATATCCTGCCAGATAGATGAAATGAATGTCACGCTTGAGGAGCGACTCTATACGACGGCAGGAATAGATATTATTCATATAGGCGTAAAGAATCACCTTGAGCATCATTTGTGGATGATAAGGCTTGCGACCACTGGGCTTATAAAGTTTGTAGACATTATCCAACATAAGATTATCCACCAAGGCGTCTAAAAGACGAACAGGGTCATCTTCTGCGATATCCTTATCGATTCTTTGAGGAAAAAGAATCATTTTCTTGTGTATGTAAGAACGAAAGTGTACCTTTGTCATAATGAGATTTTTTTGTATGCCTAAAGGTACAAAAAAACTTTAGGAAATAGCAAAGCCCTGGCTTGAGAAAGTCGGGGCTTTGTGCATAAAAAAGAGGATGTGTACATTTTGACACACCCTCTTGTTTTGCATACTAATAAACATGATATCCTTTACAACGTCAACTCAACGATATAATCAATGTCTGTAGGGACGGTGTCGAGGTTAAGGGTGATACCATTAC
>BNJV01002193.1_pt1 | contig 101719 bp, 183 predicted proteins | sample 8540591 | NCBI WGS metagenome assembly BNJV01 (sample SAMD00202457, study PRJDB9452) | human saliva metagenome | host: Homo sapiens
TGTTACGTATTGCTTTCATGTGTAAAAGTGTTCTTACATAAATGACTTGATTTAAAGAAATCAGAGGGGTAAAAGTACGAGTGGAATCGAATCTTTCGGCTTAGGCTTAATCGGGGTTCATTGCAAAGGCCATCAAAAAGTCTATCCCGATACGTATATTTTCCGTTTTGGATAAGGACAACTCTTCCGTGCAAAATCGCTTTAACGGAAGGCATCGTGAATCAAGAACTGAAGACTTTCGAAGAAATAGGAAAAGGATTGCAATCTTCTGTTTTTATGCGCTCCAGAAGAAAACTGCTCTTTTAGAAACTGAAAAGCAGCTTCCATACCCTTTTAGTGATGTAGGATCCACTAAACCGCCATCATGGAGGAAGCGGAAAAGCTGGGACTTCGGCGCAATTTTGCGGTGGACATCCTATGGCCGGGGCGGAACTTTCCGGCTATAAGGCTTTCGGATGCTCTGCTTTGAAAATGTCTTTATTATCTCTTAACACCGGGAAAGATCTTCAGAAAACACCGAGAAAAATGAAGACATTTCTTTTCCTCATCGGTAGTATTCCCTTTGTTATGAGTCCGGAGGAACATGACCGGTCTGTCGCCCGTGTGTTTCATCTTCCGCATTTGATTGCCGCGAGTCTGGTGAAAGCTTTTAAAGAGAAGATGAAAAGGCAGTATGAAAAGGCCGCAGCGGGTGGCTTTTAAAGATATCAGCCGTATCAGCCTCTTCTTCTCCCGTCATGTGGCAGCAGATTTGCCTCAGCAACAAACAAAAAGCCGATTTTGGAAATGATAGAGGCTTACATGCAACAATTGAAGAGATTCGAGCTTTCCATAGAAGAGCCCCACGCAATCGAGGACTCTTCCGAATCAGGGACCATCGCAATCCCATGGACAGCAGTGCACAGGGTCTGATTCACAGTGACTATGCTCTCCATCCGTGTTCAGGATCACCCCGGTGCTATTTCATCATTTCCACGATACTGGCCTCCAGCAGGGGTCGTATCCGTAACATCGGCATCAATCACAACCGTGAAAAAGGGGGAAGGCGCCTTACAGCTTTCGTCTCACACGAGAGGATCTGAAATGGCCAAAAACTTTTGAGCAATATGGCTTCGACCTTTTAGTCGAAGCGCTTGTTCCCTCTTTCTCCCTTTTCACCGGTGTCGAAGAGGGCTGTGTGTTGCCTTATAAATTTCTCTGGCAATATAAGAATTGTTCATCGTATAAAGATGTATCCGTCTACTCCCATGCGTCAGCAAATCAACAATTTTGATCTACGGCAGTAAAGCAGTCCGGCATCCCTCATGGCGACTGAATTATCTTTCATATTTTTCCAGAATTCCCTGAAATTTCTTTCGAATTTTGACGCCGCAAAGACCGGCCATCCTTGAAAACTTGGCGCCGAGTATCGGCATAATCCCGGCCTCAATCGGTACTCGAAATCCCCGCCAAATCACATTTTTCAAGAAAAATCATAAAAATATTCGTTGTCGAAGAGTGCTGGAAATCAGATACTCTGCGCGCATCGACCTTGGTTTTCAAGTTTCGAATATCCGCTACTTTATCCGGTTTTCAATATGCCCTTCCGGATAACAGGCTGCAGAAATGTGAAAATCACCGTTTCTTTCAGAAAAGCCACTAAATCCGAAGCGTAACGAAGTCCTCCTCGATTGTCCATGCCCTTCAGGAATATCACCCCGTAAGGCTAAGATATTTTGAACTCGGCAATCTTTAAACCTCTATTTTATCCAATATATCTTTGTTAAACCGATGTAGGAAATGCACACGCTGGGTACGCGACAGATATTCTTGATATGCTCTGCGATGGAGATTGTACTTGCTTGTTCTTCCACCTCCGCGCCATAAGTCACCGAAAGCAAAATCGGGGCGCACAACCTGCAGTTCATATAGGTTTTCATAGATGGTTTCAATCGAGCATTCCTTCGAGGCGGAAATACTGAAGGACCGTTTTCGGGAAAATAATCAACAATACCATTTCTAGTTCCTTTTGCCGCCTGTGGATGTTTTTCGCTTGCGTTTTTCCTCTCTACCTCTGGTCTTTAAGCCGCAGTCCGATTGACCCAGAGCTTTTCTTTTTCAATTTTCTTTCCAGCATCTTTCGAGTGCCTCTTTGATTTCTCTACGGAAGGTACTTCGGAGAATGGATATCATATACTCCAGGCCCTACCTCGAGTCGGTGAAATGACTTCCTCGCAAAGAATCCAAAATCAGTGTAGTGGAACGGGAAGCCTCGAAAGAAATCACATGTCCGCATCCATGTTGTCAATCGCTTAATATGTCGGTAAACTCACTGTGCACATATGGGTGTGAATCTGCGTGTCTGCCTGACAGCCGCTGTGTACAGACGGAAGGCGGAATAGCCCAATCCAAATACTCACTGTACCAGTCGGACTTACGAAGAGGCAGCTTCTCTCTTAAAAGCCGCTTCATCTACCTGAATCCTCTCTTGATGCCGTTCTTCTCTAAATCCGACCTCATCCCGGATTGCCAGCAATTTGCTTGGTGCTTTCCGCAATGCTGATATCCTCTCGGGAAGGACCAGTTTAAAATCGTTACCGCCGGTAGCTATACCCTTCATGCGCTTGGTTAAGCTCTGCGCATAAGTGGGACCATTCCACAGTCGCAGCGGGAAAGTCTTCGAACACTCCCCCAGATGATGGGCGGCTTTTACACAACGGGTTCCGTAAGACTGTACCCAAGCCTTCTCGGTAAGCGAAGCTGCTTAAGAGCTTCCGAAGTACTCACCATGTCGCTTTCTTTTCTCGAACTCACCGTGCACCGGACATCCAAATCCAGCTCTTCCTGAATCTTTGCCACTCGGCTATCTTTGCTTTATTAAAGGCAACATACTCTTCCTTGGACTTCCCTCTTAAAAAGGCACTTGTTCTCACGAACATCCGCAGACTGCGGGAAGGATCCGATGGTTGTGGTCGGGAAAGCGAAGCTTAAATTCTTCCTCTGCAGTCTCTCTCTCGGAAAAGCGGGAAGTCTGGTATAATCCGCATCGGTAATGGCAGCGCAACGTTCCTCAACCGCCTTATCTTCACTGTTCGGTCTTGCTGTGGCAAAGAGAGCCTTATTTTCCTAAGACTTTTTGGCTCAGTCCTTCCGTCCAAGATATGTTTCAAACCAAAGCTCGAAAGCTTCTCCACTGCAAAGCTGAAATGTCTCTTTACCTCTCGGAAGCTTATTTTCCCCTTCCAAGGTATAGGGAACATGCAGTAGGAGCAAGAGGTGCCAAGCACTACGGAAAACGCCCTTTTTCTCCAATTCCTTTTACTGTTTCCACCGTCTTTTTCATAGTGGTTCTTCCAAATGTCCGTTAATCAAGCCGGCAAAAAGAAGCTTATCTTTTCGGGAAGCCCTTCGTAAGAAGGTTACGAGTCTCTTTTCCTTCCAGAAAATCCAGGCCTACACCGTCAGAAAGGGCAGTGCCAAAATGCTTTCATAAGCGTCTCTTATCGCCGAAGTAAGTCTGTAACAATACCTTTGTCTCACCCTTTTACGGAAAGAATCTCTTTATAGAGAGCAGTAAAAGCGTAAGACATCCTGATCCAAATCTCTTACAAGATACACTTCATCAAAGGCAATCCATCAGTCACCGGAGACGTAAACTTTTCCACATAGGCCTTGTAAGCGGAAATCGCCTCGGGAAGAAAATCTTTCTCCGTCTTTTCGGTATAGCGGAGAAGTTTTAATAGTAAAGGGACCGATAACCACGGGCTTCGTCTCAACGCCCAAAGCCTTTGCCTCCTCATACCCTTAAAAGGCTTATCGCCCTGCGAGACGAATCTCATCCTTATCGGAAAATCTCCGCTACCATGTAGTGATAGTTTGTGACTGAACCACTTCTTCATCGTAAGCGCTTTTCACATCTCCCGCCGGTCCCTTATAGCCTCTTGCCATTGCAAAATACTTCTCAAGACTTAAAGACAGTTCTCTTAACGCTCCGGAATGATATTAAAAGCACTGCGGCATCCAAGAAATTATCGTAAAAGAAAAATCGTTGGACTGAATAAAATCCACTCCTTTTCCCTGCTATTTTCAGCCACTGTTTTTTCGGATATCCTTTTCGCAAAGTGCCTCCAACCCTGCTCGGATACAATCCTTGACTTTCTCCGTTGTAAACTTAAGTTCTCTTAATGCTCCCTCTGGAAATCCAATTACTGATGTTTGCATATTTGTTCTCCTTTACTTTTCCATTTTTCCGTGTTATGTCTGCACTTTCTTTTTAGTACCATTCTCAAAGTGTGAACAGTCGATCAAAAAGCAAGTTCGAGTAGGTATAGCATATACTAAAGATACCGACTTTGCTAAATATAAAAACAGGATTTAGCTATAGTTTATTCCTATAGCCAAATCCCTGATTTTAAAGTCGCGTTGTGTGAATCCTGAGACGATCTTTTTGCTGCCAAACTCCCGAATCTAAAACGATGTCCGCCGCCCTGGAAGAAAAACCACCGGAATGTCCGCGCCTGGGAGAAACCGCCTCCCGAAAAACTCCTCCGCCGGAACGTCCTCCGCCACTTCTTTCCGCCTCCACTGCCGGAGCTGATTCGCATTCTTTTGGTTTGTCATCAGAACCTCTCGATCCCAGTGTGATATTGGGTTGAAGTGCTCCAAGTACAGCCCGAGAACCAGCTTATTCTGCTTTCCAGGATAGAAGAAGCATGGTAAAGTTGAAAGAGCAGTCCCAGAAGATTGCCAGAAGAAATTACTGATCCAGCGTATCGGAGTCGCAATAAAAGCGTCCTTCCATCTTTTCCTGCACCTGGCTAAATGCAAGAGCCGCCGTCTTGTAAAAATCTCCTTTTCGCGCACACACATATGACATTGTCTGTACTGTTGTCACCATTACTTGTAATGGTTTTTATAGAAGTTTCCTCCGCTTTTGAATGCGGATCTTTATTTCCATATCAATAAAGAAAATCAGGCCGCTTTTTCGTAAAATACCGCTTTGTAAAAATCGCGAATATTGGAAGCCGCATCATTTTCTCCCCACGTCCTGAAAAGAAAGGCCACATTGCCGTATTCCGTCAAAGGAATTAATTTTTGAGCGCTTTCCTTCTTCCGAACTGCTGAGCAAGTCCTCTTCATCATCAATATAAGCCGTGTAGCCCGTTTTCATTTTCACAAACAGCAGACAGAAAGGAAGGAACTTACATCCAGAAAAGCATAGGCCTTTCCATGGAGAAAAGTCCAAGAAAAGAGCAAAAAGAAGGCTCTTAAAAGATTGTCCTCATCACCTCCTCCTTCTTTTCAAAAATCAGTCACGTGCGCGTCGTCAAAAACATTAGAATTTCCGAATCATCATTCTCAAAGAAAGAATCGATGCAAGCGGATAAAGCAGCCGCAATATAGTAATATCTCATCCCGAACCGGATGCCAGATTAAAATGGCTACGGAAAGAAAAAGGGCTAGTAAGGCAAACGAAGTTCCACTCTTTTTCCTGTCCGTTTCTTCTTGCTTCTTCTGCTCCTTACTATATCGTAAAGCTTCTTTATCCCTCTCTGAATTTTCTTCATTTGCAGCTGAGATAAGAAAATCAAAAAGAAAAGCAGCGCTAAAGTATAGATAGGCAAGCTTTCCGGGCCGAAATCTGGATAAAGAGGTTTTAAAACAAGGAAAATGGGCACAGCCATCAGTAAGGAAGCCCTGAAACTTCTGTTCATCAATCGGGATATCACAATAGATTTTTCCGGTTTGCCCGTTGACTACCGCATAAGCAATTCTGTCTCTCTTTTTATAACTCAAAAACCAGATAGGGAGACATTCCTCTTCCGACTGTCGTTTCCTTGTCTAAAGAATAGGGATTTATTCCTCCATGAATTCTTATATCTTCCGTAGCCAGAATCCATTGCTTCCTCGTCACAAATCTTTCCCAATTCTTCTCCAACATGGAAAAAGGCTTCCTTCTCATACCCGGAAGATTCCGTATCCGCAATTTCGCTGTAAAATCCCAGAGATAGTTCGGCGTGAACTCTTTCATCTTTTTCTCTGAAAAACGGGCAATGACAGCGGAAATATTGTCGTCAAAACGAAGGGAGGCATCGAGAGGGATGCACCTTCCACCTCTCCTTTCAACTTTCCACTTAAGGAATAGTCTTCCATAATGACATATTGTCCTCTGACATATTTTCTGTCACCCTTTAAAGTTGATTTCTCCGCCGAAATGAGTAATTATAAAGCCAATAAGGCAGATAAAATCCTACAAAGCGATCCAGATAGGCCGGATCTTCCAAATCTCTTTTGCCTCGTAGTAGAAGGGCGAATCTTCTTCAGATAAATATCCTTACATTGCTCCTTTTAGCGATTTGAAGGGGATGATTTTTCTGCGGTTTTTCTCCTGCTTGATACGACTCTCAAAGACTACTGCGGATCCGCAGTAAGCACAAAAACCGGTTGCCGATAAGTCTGTACTCTCAATTTCCGCACTACAGTTAGGGCAGGTAAATACCTTTGTTTCATAAACATCCTGCTCCATACTCTCCGGAGTTCTGTTGTAAGTTACCGGATCAAAATGGGTCTGACAGTTCTGACATGCCAGGTCCTGACTGTCGATGGAGAACCGTACCTCTCCCCACAATTCGGACAATGCGCCATAGGCCTCCTTTCTATATTTTCGGTCTTCTCATCAGCATTTCATGTCTTTCCGGTCCGTTGGATACCATGGTAATCGAGTACCTCCAGCTCCTTCTCAATAAAGTCGATATAATCCCGACACGCCTCAGGCAATTCTTCGTATTTCCGAATTCCGCGAATGTCGCAGTGCCAGCCCTTCAGCACGGTATATATCGGCTTTTGCCTTACGAAGTAGAGGGGTAACCGGGAAGTCCTTGACTACCTTTCCGTCAATCTCATAAGCGGTACATACAGGAATTTCCTCTAAATATCCAAACAGGATCCAGTACCGTTAAAGCCACTTCCGTTGCTCCCCGTAAAGCACATCCGTAGCGGAAGCCACTGCATCATACCAGCCGACTCTTCTCGGACGACCTGTCGTTGCTCCGTACTCTCCTTATCTCCGCCGCGCTTTCTGAGTTCCTCCGCTTCCTCTCCGAAGATTTCAGAAACGAATTCACCGGCTCCAACTGCAGAAGAATATGCCTTTGTAACACAAACCACGCTGGTAATACTGTAGGGAGGAATACCCGCGCCAACCGCACTCGAAGGAGCCAGGGTATGACTGAAGTCACCATCGGGTAAATGCCGTGGTCAGTGTCTTTCATCGTTCCGAGCTGTCCCTCCAAAAGAATCTTCTTTCCTTCCTTAATCGCCTTTCTCAGGAAAAGAGAGGTATCACAAAGGTAAGGACGAATCTGCTCTCTCTGCTTCTTCAACTCGGAAAGAACAGTGTCATAATCCAGTCCCTTCTTTCCGTAGAGACTCTCAAACAACGCATTTTTAATTTCCAAAATCTTCTGAACTGCTCTTCCAGAATGTCATCATAATAGAGCTCATTAACCTGCAGACCGATTTTCGCATACTTATCGGAGAAGAAGGGTGCTATTCCGGACTTTATGGAGCCGTAGCTCTTCTTCCCGAGTCTTTCCTCCTCATACTCATCCTGTAAAACATGGTAAGGCATCAAAACCTGTACGCGGTCTGAAATATAAATCTTCGGTGTCGGAACACCGGCTTCCTCAAAAGCATGAAGCTCTGTTAAAAACTTTGGGATGTCCAAGGCCACTCCGTTTTCCCAAAACGGAAGTCACATTCGGATTGAATACACCGCTTGGAAGCAGATGCAGGGAAAACCTGCCGTAGTTGTTGATAATGGTATGCCCTGCATTGGCTCCTCCTGGAAACGTACTACCACATCTGCATTCTCTGCAAGATAGTCCGTAATTTTCCCCTTTCCTTCATCTCCCCAGTTTGCACCGACGATTGCCTGAACCATAATTTTTCCCTTTTCCAAATCATTTTACTGAAAATAGTATTTTAGAACCATTCCAGCTTTCACAAAATACGGATGCGATTTTATTCCTCCGTCTCCGATGAATCCTTCCGTATCAACTTGGTTACCCATTGCAATACATAAAAATACGGTTGGTACAATCATCAGAAGGAAGAGATGAGCAAGCAGCGACTCCTTACTTCCTCCCGTAAACGCGGTATAAAGAAAATGAAGCAAAGTCAGCAAAATAAAGACCAAAGCCAGAATTGCAAAAAATTCGTTTCATCTTCCTCAAATCCTTTACTATTTTAAAAATCACCCGATTTGCATTATAGCACAAATTCCTAAAAGCTTAATCTCTACCGATAAATTCAGCTCTTTCCTCGATTTTTCTCCAAAAATCGGCTGAATGTACTCGATGACAAATTCCTCCACCTGTTCTTTTTGCGCGTCCGATATAGAGCTCTCCGCGCATAAGTCCCTGTCATATCTTCTTCCGTAAGCGGGAAGGCATCATCCTGCACGATTCTTTCCAAAAGATCGTTATCAGCCCTTCTTCCTTGACTCTCTTTCCCGCTTCCATGGCATGCATACGGATTCGCTCGTGAAGTTCCTGTCGGTCTCCCCCTTTTTCACCGCATCCATCAGGATATTTTCCGTTGCACATAAAGGGCAACTCCTGGTTCAAATGTTTTTGCAATCTGTCTTGGGATAGACCACGAGATTCTTCGCAACATTGTAATACAAATCCAGTAAGCCATCACAGGGCAGAACGCCTCCGAGACGGAAAGTCTCTTGTTTGCAGGAGTCGTCCAAGGTTCTTTCAAACCCACTGGGTGAGCCATGATGCTCAGATTCATGATTTCCGAGGAAATGAAGTTCGAAGCGCCGCCATTCGCTCAGCACGCATGGGATTCCTTTTATAGCCATGGCGCTGGGGCCAATCTGCTGCTTCTCAAAGGGCTCTTCCACCTCTTTTTAGATGCTGTAAAAGTCGAAGATCATTGGAGAACTTGTGTGCGAGACTGCGCAATTGCCGAAAGGACGGAAGAACCGAAAATCCACCTTCCGGGAATAGGTCTGTCCCGATACCGGATCAGCTTCGAAAATCCATCTTCTCTGCAATTCTTCTATCCAGCTCCCCACATTTTTCATGGTCTCCTTGAAAAGTTTGCAGGAAAGAGCTTGCGTTCCCGTGGTTCCCCTTACAACGCATAGCTTTATCGATGCAATGCGCTCCATCTATCTCACAAAAATCAAGATATAAGTCGCATGAAGCCAGAGCTCGCTCTCTTTCCGAGCGTCACGGTCTGCGCCGCCTGAAAATGCGTATAGCCAAGCATGGGGAGCGCCCCTGTATTCCATCAAAGTCGGAGGACCTTCATACAGTTTAAAAGCTTTTTTCGAGATCGAGTTTTAAAACCTTCCGCATGAGTAATTAAGTCGGTATTATCCCCACATAGCAGGAGGTCGCCCCAAGGTGGATAATACCCTTTGCCTCGGGCACTGCAGAGTATAGGCGTGAGACATGACTCATTACATCATCTCGAACCTCTTTTCCCTTTGTTTTGCCTCTTCGTAATTGATGTTTTCCGCATTCTCCCCGAAGCTCCTGAACTTGCTCTTCCGTGATTGGAGTCCCCAGTTCCTTTTTCGGTTTCCTGCAAAACAATCCAGAGCTGCCAAAGTCTTGAACTTAAAACTCGGAGAAAAATCTTTCTGCATCTCAGGAGAGGCATATCTCTGACAACGGACTTTCGTAGCTTGAAAATGCTTCCATTTCCCATCCCTTTCTATTCTTCAAAAAGCTTGAACTCTTTCAATACAATCCGAATTTTATCGTAAAAACCGCAGTCATGTCATATTTTCCCGGTGCTTTTTGAAGCAGGAAAAATGCCCGCACGTAATGGCTCCCTTTGGCAAAGATTTTCCGGCTGTAGAGCTGGTATGCTCCAATTTACAATTTCATCTTCTCCTGCAAAAGATAATCTCATGCACTGAAGGTGCTACCACCTCTAAGGGAGGCATGCCGATTTCTTGTCTTTCTCTTGCCTGATGCCTTTCCTCCCGGTCCGTCTACCTTATTGAGTGCCTCTCCGACTCCCTCTTCTACCGCTTTTTCGAGGCATTAAAGCCGTGCCGCTGGGTGCATCCTTTTTCTCCGATGATGAGGCTTCCACAATTTTCTATGTCAAAACCTTCCTATATAGAGCTTTGCCGCGCAAGTCGAACCAGTTCCTGAAGGATGTTTTACCCCGAGAGACATATTGCCGGACTGTAAAAATAGGGATGCTTTTTGCCGCCTCTGTAATCTTCTTTTCCTGTTCCTCGAAGCCCCGTTGTACATAAGACAAAGAGCCTTCTTCTTTTCAGCTGCAAAATCAAGAGCCTGTCCACAGCTTCTCTTACAGAAAAATCAACAATCACATCAAAATCTTCTTTTTACCTTGAAAATATCTTCATAAACCGGAAGCCTAAGTTTGCCCCTTCCGCATGGGCATCTCACAGTTGATATCCAGCAGTCCTCCGTGTTTTTGCAAGATCAATCACGTTTCTTCCCATTACCCCTCCTTGCACCATGTAAAAGTAGTTTTCATTTTCCTCCTTTACTCATACAAAGAAAAGCCGTAAAAAGAAAATCGCTCAGAAACACCCAGGGCTCTCTTCTTTTTCTACAGCCTTTTTCTTCTCTATTTTAAAATACCGTAACGAATCATTTCCTCTTTTAAACTATCCAGATGCTCTTTTTCCATCTCTGTCAGAGGCAGGCGAAGCTGGACCCACCTTCTTTTCCCTGCAGGTTCATTGCCGCTTTTAACGGGTATGGGGTTCACTTCACTGAATAAGGCGCGAATAAGCGGCATAAGCTCAAGCTGCTCTTTTTCTTGAGCCTTCCACGTCTCCGGCGACCATTTTGCACAGATATCATGGGTTTCTTTCGGCGCCACATTCGGTAAAACGAAATAACACCCAGACTACCTGCTGCAAGGAGGGCAGAATCAAACCGTCCTCTCCGGAATAAAGGCAAAAGTCCTCATCCACGAGGTGCATCAAATCCAAGGTTTTGCCAACATCTCCCGCTCAGCATCCTTCACGCCGATAATATTCTTCACATCATGATACAGAGCCGCCATCGTTTTCGCCTCGATACTCATTCCCGTTCTTCCGGGAACATTATAGAGAATGGAAGGAATGGAAACCAGATTCCGCAATGGTCTTAAAGTGCTGATAGAGCCCCTTCTGGGTAGCCTTATTGTAATAGGAGTTGACCAAAAGAAGGCCGTCCGCACCGGCTTCCTCCGCACGCTTGGAAGTATACAAAGCAGATCTTGTGCATTGGAACCTGTGCCGGCAATGGCCGAATGCGATGATTTTCCGCCTTAATCGTATGACGAATCACTTCAAGATGCTCCTCAACAGTCGGTGTCGCCCGCTTCTCCCGTGGTTCCCACAGAGATAATGGCATCCGTACCGCCCGCAATTTGATCTTCAATAGATTGCCTCCAGTACCTCGAGGTTTTCTCGTCCCGTCTTGCATGCATGGGGAGTAACCAGTGCCACTCCCGCTCCCCTTAAATAAAGCCATAACTCACCTCGCTAGATTTTGCTCGTCCTGTTTTACTCTTCTTGTCTTACTTTCTGTTAAAGCCGGCACGTTTTCTTGCCGTGGGATCCAGAATCTTTCTTACGGATTCGCAAGTTCTCAGGCGTCACTTCCAAAAAGCTCATCCGTATCAATAAAGTCAATACACTGCTCTAAAGAGACATAATTTTCTTCGGTACCAATTTTAACGCCTCGGCATCGGAACTGGAGGTTCTCGTGTTACTTAAGTGCTTGGTCTTACAAACATTCAGCTCTATGTCTTCCGACTTCGGACTCTGTCCGATAACCATACTCGCTGTAGACCTTTTCTCCCGGTCCGATAAAGAGTACTCCTCTGTTCTGTGCCTGGAAAAAGACCGTGAGTTACCGCCTCACCCTGCTCAAGGCGATGAGGGATCCTGAGTGACGGTAGTTTAAGTCTCCTCTATATTTCCCTGTAGCCTTCAAATTCCGTATTTAAGATTCCGTTCCCCTTGAGCTATCGGTTAGAACTCTCCTCGGTAACCGATAGGTCGCGGAAGGAATTTCGAACTCAGTCTTGTATAGCCGGATGCAAGGACTCATGCCGTTTAAAAGTTCCCTTTTCTCTGGGTTAGCTTCTGGATAACGGCACCAGTTGCCTCCTCGGAGACATCGATATACGCTATCTCCATCGGCTCCAACTGTTTACCGGATTCATCCGTTTTATAAATAACCTCCGCTTTTGAAACCGCAAATTCAAAATCCTTCTCTACGCATGGTCTCGACCAGCACGGAAAGGTGCAACTCTCCTCGTCCGGAAACCTTGAGACAGTCTGCAGAATCGGTTTCTTCTACGCGAAGAAAACGTCCGTATTTAATTCTCTGAAAAGTCTGTCACGGATATGACGGGAAGTCACAAACTTTCCCCTCTGTTTCCGGCAAGCGGAGAATCATTGACCATAAAGTCCATGGAAATGGTCGGCTCGGAAATCTTCTGGAAGGGAAGCGGAGTCAGGTTCTTCTCCATGACATATAGTTCTCCCACGCAGAGATCTTCAATACCGGATACCGCTACGATATCTCCGAAAGAAGCCTCATCCACATCCACTCTTTACATGCCGTCAAAGGCATAGAGTTTCGTAATCCGCACTTTCTTTTCGCAACATCGGGATTGTGGTGGTTTTACGACCAGCGCATCCTGATTGACCTTGATTTTCCGTTTTCCACCTTACCGATTCCGATTCTCCCTACGAACTCATTGCTAGTCAATCGCTAGGAAACGAGGAAGTTGAGCTCCTCATCAGGGATCTCCTTCCGGTGCCGGAATAAAGTCGATAATGCTCTCAAGAGCGGCTTCATGTCCCATCGGGATCTTCCAGATTTTTCTTCGCATAGCCGTTTTTCGAGGAAGCAAGAGAAGGGGCAGTCAGCTGCTCATCAAGGCATTTAAGTCGAGCATCAGCTCCAAAGAACCTCATCCACAACATCAGTCGGACGAGCCTGCGGCTTATCAATCTTATTGACTACGCAAAGAACAGGAGGCCAAGCTCTAAGGCTCTCGCAAAAACAGAAAACGAGTCTGCGGCATCGGTCCCTCAAAGGCGTCAACAAGTAAAAATGGCGCCATCTCACCATTTTAAAATACGCTCAACTTCACCGCCGAAATCCGCATGCCCGGTGTATCAACAATGTTAATCTTTACTCCCGTTATAGCTTACAGCGGTGTTTTCGCCGCAAAATCGTGATGCCTCTCTCCCGCTCAATAGGATTCAGAGTCCATGACACGAACACCGATATCCTGATTGTCTCGAACACCGGACTGCTTTAAAAAGCTCCATCCACTAGAGGTTGTTTTCCGTGCGTCTGGCACATGGGCAATAATGGCTACGTACGAACATCTTCTCTCTTTTTAACATGAATTTTCACTTCCTGAACGAAATCAGACAAACTGAAACTTTCAGCAAATTTATACAATCTTTTATTTATTGCTTTAACTTATCGAGTATACCACCGGCATTTTTGATTGCAAGGAAAACCACCTGTAGGTCCATATTCCCAGATTTGCTTTTTCAAAACGGAATATTGCTCTTCTTTAACGCGATCCTAAGAACCCATTTTCTGTAGAAAGCCTTATCTAAAACGAAATATTCTGTTCCATAAGCTGTACTCCAGTTTTCCAAGTAAGAATACGGAATTTGCAGTTGTAGTTCCCACCCTCAATTCTCTCCAGAAAAACCGCCTTCCAGTACCGCCTTGCCGCATCGGAGATAGGCTCGTGAAGACCTCCGGTTCCAAGAAGCTGTACCGCCAAAATTCTGCTTACCACAAGGCGCATTTTTCGGCTCAAGCCTTCCATCCTTTTGCAAAATAGGCATCCCAGCGGTCTTTGCCAGTTCTCCGTCATCACTCTGCTTCTTGTGCTCCTGCAGAATTCCCTCTCCCTCTTCCAGAAAAATATAGGCATAGCAGTGATGTCTTGCAGCCCTGTATTTCTTTCTGCATGCTTCAGGAGGCCCTTCTACATCCGCTTCTCTCTCAGCGGAAAAGTCGGCGTAAAACTTGGACTTCTTCTCCTCAATCTCTCCGTAAAAGCACTCTGTAATAAATTTCATTCCTTAATCCTCAGCACTTTTCTTTTACTCGGTCCCTTGTTCGAAATCGTAATCTTATTCTTTGTATTTTTCTCCAGAACTGTCGGAATCTCTTTCAGAATCCTCGTCTTCTTCCTCTTCCTCCAGTTTCCTTGTGGCTGTAATAATGATCATCCATGTCCAAGTCTCATAGATTTTTCCAGGAACAAGCATGGCGCCCCAGTATGATGGGGTACATTTTCCGCAGAGTGCAGTTCCCTTCGCAAAAAGTTCCGTAATGACGGCGCTGCCCTGTAATCCTGGTAGCATCCGGAAGTCAGGGAAGCTTTCGGACTTTCAGCATACCAGCGCTTCGCACGATATCTTCCGGCCTACTAGACCCGGATCTGTCTTCCCTTCGTGAGATCTTCGTCGTGATTTTTCGCCATATCATCCTTATGGAATCGGTTTCCGCCATTGCTAGTTTCCCCAGTTTTTCGCATCTTTTTAAAACCCATGATTATCATCACAGCGCCCCAAAACTCCACCGATGTAATGGGGTGTATAGCCGATAGACCAAATATCCTGTATTACTGGTTGTTCCGGACTTTTCCAGCCTGGCCATTCCGTCAAAAATGCGCCCTTGTAGATGTAGAACTTACCCGTACATCGGATGCAAAGGCTGCGGTTCGATTCCATGGATTCCTTCATGGCATCCGAGAAAGGTAAGCTGTGCATGGCCTTTCATAACCTGTGTGAGCTTATCCTCCGTCGTGTCAATGAGTACTTTTCCGTCTTGATCCACAATCTTAGAAAAACTTGGCCTTTTCCAGTTTCTCCCCCATTGCTTATGGCGGAAAATGCCTGGGTAAGCTCGAGATTGGATACACCTGGTTAATCCGCCCAGAGCCAGGCAGGACTTTTCATCGTCCTTTACCAGGATGCAATCCCCAGAAGACTCCGCATATTGGTAGCCTCGTTCCGGCTTAACCGTCTCCATAAGACAACGAACCGCCGCAATATTCGAAAGAATAGACTATTCCGTCTCGAGATACTCTGAAATCCCAAATATCCTCCGGAATACCAGTTCTTAAGGTCTTATTTCCTAAAGGTATATTCCGAGTCATAGTAAGTAGAAAGCCAAGCGTTGCTCCCGTATAAATCAATGGCCGGCGCAAAGGAAGTAATGATTTTGAAGATTGGATCCGGGCTGACGCAGAACATTTGACTGGCACGATTCAAAGTTTTACTCTGTCCTCAGCCTCTTCCTCCCGTGAGAAATGATACTTCGCCTGTATGCGGGTCCATCAGGACTAAAAGGATGCCTGCTCCAATGCATAATCTACCGTTTCCCCCAAGATACGATCGGAATCCACGGTAACCTTCTCTTTAAATTCCTCTATCCGTTTATTAGCCTGATCCTTCGAGGTATACAGGCCGTTAAAAGAGATTCCCTTTCCTTCTTTTAAATACTTCTCTATATCCTTTCTTTCACTGAAATTAACAATGGTACCGTCTTCATGTTGCAGAAAGTATATCGTCAGGAAATGGAATATTTTTGCCGTATCATAATTCTCCGGGTTATTGATTTCCTGATCCACAATTGCTTGCAGATCCGGATCCTGGTTTGCATAAATCGTCAAACCGCCGGAATATAGCAACTTTGTGGCATCTTCCTTCTTATAACCGAGCCTTTCCATAAGGGCATCAACCACCTGCTCCGTAAGTTCATCCGTGTAATAAGAATGGGCTCATCCTCTCCCTGCGTAACTAAATTAACATTTTGAATTCGCTCATACGCAGGGTCATTCAGCGCTTCCTGATAGCGACTTTCATCAATATAGTCCTGACTGAGCATATTATGCAGAACCTGTTTTCTTCTGACTGCGTTGTTCTCGGGATGGGTTATCAGTTTAACTGGAAGGATTCTTCGTAATCGCAGCGATAACGGTTGATTCGAGGAGGCTCAATTCCGAAACCTCTTTATTAAAATAGCGACGTGCTGCAACCTTTACGCCCAAAGTATTGGCACCAAGGTTAATCGTATTTAAGTACTCGGTCAAAATACTTTTTTTAATTTCCTTTTTATCGAGCCCCGGCTGATCCTCCAACTCCAAGGCCAAATATTGTTCCTGAGATCTTTCGTACGTATTTTTCAAATTTTCCCTCATGCAGACCGCCACCGAAAACATTGTTTTTCAGAAGCTGTTGCGTAATCGTTGAACCGCCGTCGGCTAGAACTGTCATCGGAGACCACTCCTCTTACTGCACGCAAAATAGGGGCGAAATCGATGCCGTTATGTCTCCAGAAACGCTCATCCTCTATCGCCACAAAGGCATTAATCATGTCTTTCGGGAGTTCTTCATAGCTGACTCGTTCTCTGTTTGATCCCCTCCGTAACCAGGGAGTGGATATCAGATTTCCTTCTTGTCATAAATTTTGTGGCGTAAGTCAGTCCACGTGAAATTTTTATGAATATCGGGAGCAGAATCCAAAAATTCCTCTAAACAAACCATAGCCGAGAGGATGCACCCAAAAAGCGAAGCAACGAAACCAGAACAGGATTACCGTCTTTAAATTCCTGTAAACCTGCAGCCATATTCGTGCTCGCTTACTTTTCATTTCATATAAAACGATTCTCTATACTATGTCGTGTGAACTTCATTTTTCGCCCTGTAAAAAGCCTCCACTGCAACATAGCCTATTCTATCACAGCTTTAGCTTTCCTGCCAAATGCTCTTTGGGATAATAAACTGACTTTCTCCCTTATACATCGGTGCCACTTCCCCTGCGGAAAAAACCAAAACCAGCTGTCCATCGAGCATTTGATAGAAGCTTTTGCTCGTCCGTTACCTCCCTGAGCCCTCTTCATCCTCCCCGTCCTGCAGAAAATGTTTATCTTTCAGAGTTCTGGTTGTGTGCTTTATTTGTCTGACAACTTCCTCAGATGAAAATTTCCTTGTAGTCCGTCTGTCCGGAAAGAGCTTTTGCCAACTGTAAAGTTCCCGCTATGCTTATCCACAGTATAGTAATGATGAATGGTCTGCGTGTCACCCTCCTGCTTCAACACGGAAAGAGCAAGAACGTAATAATCCTCCGAATTTAAAATTACACTATAGGATACATCCAAATTCTTATATTCCGTTTTAGAAAGTTCCTCTTTAAATTCACGAATCAACTCTTCCGTTTTCGCATTGATATCCAAATTAATTTTGCTCACGCAGAGCTAATTTTCATCTTCTTTTCTTTAAACGCCGACTTTTGCTGCCTCTTCCCCGAAATTTCGTCCCTGAACTTCATCTTGAGAAGCTCCCGCAACGCTTCTCTCTCCGTATGCCTCCACAACTTCTTTCGGCGCCTCCTACGGCAAGAAGCGGAGTATCCACTTCCGCACTATGCTGTCCGTCATCAAAGAATAGTTTCAGAGTGATTAACTGGAAATATCTTCCAAGGCCAGGAATGGCTTGCAAGGCATAGGCACTCTTTTCAGAAACATTCGGGAGAACAACCGAAAAAATCAGGCAGGCAGCAACCGCCGTTTTTACAAAAGAAGATTTTATCCATTTTCCCTCGCCAAAGGAGAAAATCTTTGCCTTCTTAGATGACACCTCTTCATCCGCTTCCAAAATAAAAGCGATCCTCTATTTTCCCCATTGCCTCTATCAATTTATTCCTTTTCATAGCAGACCTTCTTCTTGCAATTTTTTCTTCAGAGCTTCCCTCATACGATGCAGACTGACTTTTACCTTACTTTCTCCTACCTTATATTTCGACGCAATTTCTTTGATTTCATCATGATAGAAATATCGTCTGACATACAGAGCTCTTTCTTTTCACGGACAGAAAATCATTGATTGCGGAAACCAAGGCTTCTTCGTTAATATGATCTTCTACATTGTTGAAAGAAAGTTAGAGTATCTTCACCGAGCTCGTCTACACTTTCCGTAAAACTATCACTGCACTCTCTTCTTTGCTCCAATCATCTGTGAAACGATTAATGGCGGCATTTCGTACAATTTTGGCACAATAAGCCTTTAAAAGAAGGCTACTCCGGAGGAATGGCATTCCAAACGCTGAGCCAAGTATCGTTTAAGACCTCTTCCACATCCTCTCTTTGTGAGGAGAATCGACTCGCAATCTTCCCGCAATAAAGCCTTATACTGTTCCTCTAAACGGAGAATTCCTTCTTCATTTCTCGCAAAAACAACTCCAGAATCTTTTGATCTTCCATATCCACCCTATAAATTCGCTTAAAAATCACTAAGTTTTAACTGATAATGCAGGATAAAAGAAAGATATGTCGGAGTGTGAATTTTTATGCCTTCTCTAGAGAAGGATCTCTCCGGTAAAAGGAATCCACTTCGGAAAGCTCTCGGTGTAGTGAACGATTACTTCATCTTCCTTCACCTTGTCCAGCCTTCTTCCGGCTTCTTATCAAAAGTTCAGCGCATAGGACTTTCCGTCATCCGTGGTAACCGTAAACATGAAATCCTTAATCTCGAAACTTTTTCCCTTTAATTCCTGTGCTGCAGACTCTCTTCGGCTTTTTCTCCTGCCTTTTCGTTTCCTTCGTAGCTTCGCTGGCAACCGTTGTCTTTCTGCGCTTGCTTTATCCGAACCGGAAGAAGATCCGCAGGCCATCATGGAAATTCCAAGAAGCATGGCAGCGGAAACGATACCGGCCTTTTTCAACAAATCCTTCTTTACTACAGTACTGTTCTTTTCATTTTATCCTCCGTTTTATACGAGACCCTACTCTCCCTCATTTCAGTTCCCTCAAAGGGCGCTACATCTATAGAGACAGAGAATACAGAAAAAGGTTACATTTAATTTGAAAAATTCTTTTTATTTACGCGAACAAACACATTTTCATCGCGCTCCGTCATTCTTTCCGGGCGGTGACGGTTTTTCCCCGCACCAAAGTTTCGCATAGTTTAATGTTGTTTAGGTTCTGTCAAAGAGAGAAAGGGTGTCCTCCACCGCATTTTTCTTATCGGGAAGAAAGCTCTCTGTGCAGAAATCGGCTCACGTCCTTCTCAAGTGGGCTCAGCAAATCATCCCTTCTTGTTCCGGACTTTTGAATGTCAATTGCCGGAAAAATTCTTCTTTCCTGCAGCTCTCTATTCAATACCAATTCCATATTTCCGGTCCCCTTAAACTCCTCATAAATGACATCATCCATACGGGATCCGGTATCAGCAAAGTGCCGTTGCAAAAGAATGGTCTAGCTTCCTCCTCACGAATATTACAGGGCTGCACCGAAAAAGCGCTTGGGATATGAAGTGCGGCAGAATCCACCGCCGGAAAGAATCTTGCCGGAAGAAGGACTGATCAAATTGTAGGCTCTCGCAAGTCTGGTAATACTGTCCAGAAGAATGCATCATCCTGCCCCTGTTCCACAAGTCTCTTTGCTCTCTCAATCGTCATTTTTCCGCCACTCTTTTATGATGTTTCCGTAATTCATCAAAAAGGTGGAGTAGATTACCCTGAACCTTATCTCCTACTACCTCTTCCATCATATCCGTTACTTCTTCCGGTCTTTCATCGATAAGAAGAATCAGTAAGGTCATATCCGGTTCATTTTGTAAAATAGACTGAGCAATTTGCTTTAGCAAAGTGGTTTTTCCGGCCTTAGGCGGAGAGCCAATCATCCCCTTGCCCTTTTCCGATGGGCGCCAAAAGATCTAAGACACGGGAGTGATGTGGATACGCGCTTTCCTTCTCTTTCCATGGGTATACGCTCATCCGGAAAAATCGGTGTAAGCTTATCAAAATCAGGCCTTCCATAAAGCGCGGAAATGGGAAGATTGTTTACCTTTTCTATATAAAGCAAGGCGCTGTAACGTTCCTGCGGATTTCTGGACTTTTGCATATCCGTAAAAGCATATCTCCCGTCTTCAAGTGAAAACGGCGAATCATGAGATTGTTTACATAAACATCTTTGCTCTCCAGAAGAAAATTTTCCGAGCGACAAAAGTCGTAGCCCTCCGACATGATTTCCAGAATGCCTTGCACAGCTTTTCGCGTCCGCATCACGAGGACCCCTCTTTTTAACGGGTTCATCCGTTTTCCGGCATATCCGTTCTTCCGAGCATCGGCAGGTTGCGTCTCTTTATAGGCTGTAAATAGAAATTGTCCTCCACTATGCGAAGCTCGGATGATGCATTGTCTTCCGAGGAGGAATCTTTACCGCCTTTTTACGCTTCTCCTTTTTCTTTTCTCTTCCTTTAAGACAGGTTCCGCAACCTCAGCCTCTACCCCGGAACTTTCCGGAATTTCTTCCTTCTTAGGTCTGCCTCTTCTTTTTCGGAGGACTGAGCAATTCTTCCTTCCCTTCCTGCGTTACTTCACTATGGATCTCTTCTTTTTCGTCCTCATGAAAGCTCTTGCTATAAAATCAGATTTTTGACTGTTTGATGGATGGAGATACAATTGTGATATAGAGGATAAACGAGATAGCGCACGCTTTTGCGCACGATACTCGTTATGAACGGAGCGGAAGAATGAAGCTTCTTCCGGCGACTTGTACATAACGGATGATGCGCATGAAACGCACCTTCTTTTTAGAAACTGGTCTTTAACCAAAGAAGTCATGAGACGGAATTCGCAAATCTCTTTGCCCTTCATTCCCTCATTTGTAAATACATTGACATAATCCTCCACTGAAACATAGGCAATTTCTTCAAACACTGAGAAATTGTAGAAGCAGAGAATTTTTCTCCCTCATAATAACGACCGAAAAAGCCAGAACATGAATATTCTTCGTATCAATGAATCCAAGTATCAGCCAAAGCGGGAAAAAGCTTTGTTTTTTCTCCTCATGGCTTCCAAACGTAAAATACCGAATATAGCTTTTCTTCTCACCGTCCCTTCTTTTTCGCTTGTCAGCCTTATCCCAAGGGAATTTACCTCTGTGCAAATAACGGGAATCATGTCGCTTTAAGGGATCATCATGGTAGCTGTAGTCATTTTCCATGGCAATTTCATCCCCTGAATACAATACCGGGATACCCGACTGACTGAGTAGAAAAGCATGAAGCATGAGATCAAGACAGATGGCGGCATCAATCTTCTCCTGATTTCCTTCCTTAACACCGGCCTCTATTCCACAAAGAGATGCGGTGGTTCCGCAAAAGTCTGGCGTCTCCTTTCAACGGATCATCATTATAGAGTTCTCCTCTTGCCTCGGAAAAGTCGGCAAAGCCCCGGAAATAGGCATTTAAAAATGCCTTATGTGGAACTTCAGTCATATCAAACTGTGCCAAAAATTCATAGTCCAATCCCCAACCGATGTCATCATGACAACGAAGGTAGTTCAAAAAGATCTTGTCTTTCGGAAGCGTAAAAATCTGACCAAGTTGATGTTGCAAAAGTCAGAGTATCCTGTGTCGCAAGAGTATGCCATGTAGTCGCCATGGTGGTAACGTTATAAAGAAGATGACTATTCTGGTTTCTCATCCGTTCCGAAATATGGCATTACCTTAGTCGGTCTCCATGACCACCTCTCCTAAAAAGGAGGACGCCCGGCGCTACGATTTCTATAGCCATACGGAAAAAGTCGAACCAAAGTATGCACCTCGGGGAGATTGCGACAATTGGTTCCCAGCCTTTTCCAAATATAGGGAACCGCGTCCAGACGGAATACATCCGTTCCTTGGTTACAAAAGTATAACGCAGTCTCCAGCATATCATTAAATACCATGAAATTGGCACAATTCAAATCCCACTGATAGGGATAGAACGTGGTCATAACCACTTTATGCATATCATCATAGTAGGTAGACTTTCCCGGCGCCGATTCCGGGAAGACTTGGGGAACCGTCTTTTCAAATTCATTGGGAATACCCCAATCGTCAAACACAAAGAAGCGATCCTGGAAATTCTTTTTCTCCCCTCTTGCTCTCCTTGCCCATTCATGTTCTTCAGAGGTATGATTCATCACAAAATCCAGTCCGATAATCATTCCATCTTTGCATGACGAGGCCTTGGACAAAGAACGAAGATCTTCCATACTCCCCAGTTCCGGTTGAACCTTTTCGATAATCCGAGAACGGCATATCCCCGTCCGATTTTTCCTTTTGGGCTCTCCAAGATAGGCATAATCTGCAGATAATTGAAACCGCTTTCTTTTAAGTAAGAGAGGTTTTCTCCACTCCCTGCAAATTGGTCGCAAAATGATCTACATAAAGGAGCGTTCCTATTTTGCTCGTTATTTTTATACCAGTTCGGCTTTTGCTATTCTTTCTTCATCCAGAAGAAGCAAATCCTCTTCACGACTCAGAGCATACTTTTTCCAATAAACCGAGAAGATATTGGAAAGCTTCATCCGCACCGTGATACAGCTCATGATAAAGCCATTTCATCTCATCGTAATGCTTCTTCAATCTATTCCGATAGGAGATTTCCGCTCTTTCTTTTAGGCTTAAGGAGTCCTTCTTCTCAGCAGTACGCGTTTCTTCCGTTTTATCAATCTTTTGGCGTGTTTTTCACAGTCTTTTCAAGCGTCTTGATAGCGTTTTTTCTTCGACCGAACTGTTTCGTTTTTGGGCATAACGCTTCCATCCTTTCCTTTTCCTGCACTTTTCTCGCTATGGAACCAGATTTCATCCTACTCCCTCCTCCAAAATCCCCTGTCATTACAATCCCGTTTATTATACCCGAATAAAAATCTTCAACAAGCTTAAAAAGCGGAATAAAATACGAAAAAGCGTTTCTTTTTCTTTCCCTCAAGTCTCGCTTCAGAGATTGCATTTTTCATTCGCTTATATACACTATATCACGAAAGCTTCTCATTCAGCCTTGCTCGGAGAAGATGCAACGGGAAAAAGGCAGTTTGATAATTTTTAGGAAAATGAGGTAAAACTATGGTATATGGTGCTTTGAAGCAGGCGGAACAAAAATGATTTGCGCTATTTGCAAAAGAAAAACGGGGAAATTCTGGAACAAGTATCCATCCCGACGAGCAGCCCGGATGAAACAATGCCCAGAGTGATTGATTTCTTTAAGGACAAGGGAATCGTTGCACTTGGTGTAGCCTGCTTCGGGCCGATAGACCTGGATAAGTCCTCTGAGACCTATGGCTACATTACCAGTACGCCGAAGGTAAAATGGCAGAATTATCCTATTTTACCGGTAATTGAGAAAGCGCTCTCGGTTCCTGCCGGTTTTGATACGGATGTAAACGGCTCTTTGCTGGGAGAAGTATCCTTCGGTTCCAGTCGCGGTCTCGAAAAATGCCGTATACATAACGATTGGTACCGGAATCGGCGGCGAGTATTGAGTAACGGAAAGCTTCTTCACGGTATGCTTCATCCCGAACTTGGACATATGATTCTTGTGCCGCACGAAAAAGATCATTTTCAGGGAATCTGTCCCTTTCATAAAAATTGTTTTGAAGGCATGGCATCCGGTCCGGCAATGGAAGCCCGTTACGGAAAGAAAGCTGATAGCCTCTCCGGTGTTCCTCTGGTTTGGGAGATAGAGGCCTACTATATCGGGCAGGCACTTTGCAATATTATCCTTACCCTGAGTCCCGAGCGAATTATTTTAGGTGGCGGAGTAATGCATCAAATGCAGCTTTTCCCTCATTCGAAAAACAAGTAAAAGAGCAGTTGAACGGATATATAAAAACAAAAGAACTCGCTGATTTAGACAACTATATTGTTCCTGCAAGTCTCAACGATAACCAGGGCGTCCTTGGTTGTTTACAGCTGGCAATCAATGCCAGAAAAGGAAAGTAAAGCAGCATGAAAGACCTGGAAAAGAGACTCATACTGACCTATGGAAACGGTATAAAGTGGGTTATCATCAGGGGGACTCACGGGAGGCATTATGGGATCGGTTGCCGCCTTTTGCAAAGGGAATTCAGATTGTCAGCCAAATCAGAAGTCTTCACCCCTTTGCTAATCGGCCTCCTCCCGTTCGCCGGGATTCTGATTGTTTTTTCCTATCGGCTTTGTTCCGTGAAAGAACCCAAAGGAACGAATTTGGTTTTGGAATCCATACAAAACGGAGAAAATCTCCCATCCTATATGGCTCCCCTCATTATTTTGGCAACCATTCTCTCACACCTTTTCGGTGCTTCGGTAGGACGTGGAAGGAGCTGCATTACAGCTTGGCTCCTCCATGGGATCCATAATCGGAAAGGTTCTCCGTCTAAAAGAAAAAGACAGACGCAGAATTATGATGTGCGGCATGAGTGCCGCCTTTTCAGGGCTCTTCGGAACACCGCTTGCCGCCTCCGTTTTGGCAATGGAGATTTGTACTGTAGGGACATATGTATTACAGCCCTTCTTCCCTGTACCGTCTCTGCCCTGGTGGCCAATTTTTTTGCCGAAAAGGTCGTTCACGTGATTGAGCTGGAGCTTTACTTAAGTCTCGTTTCCGAGATAGATTGGAAGTCAGCACTGGCTACCATTCTTTGATGCCATCCTGGCCTCCATGGTCAGTGTTCTCTTTGTGCTCTCAGCACATAAGGCAAAGGCTCTTTTTTACAAAAATACTTCAAGAATAGCTATTTTCGCATCTTTGTCTGCGGACTGATTTTGATTATAGGCACTCTCCTTGTTGGAAGCTAAACTCGACTATAACGGAACCGGCATGGATATCATTGTAAAAACCATTACGGACTCAGGCTACAAAGTCTTTTTCTTTGCTTTTCTTCTGAAAATCCTGTTTACTGCCGTATCCCTGGCGGTGGCTATCAGGGAGGAGAATTGTACCCTCTCTCTTATCGGTGCCAATCTTTGGGAATGCTTTACAACTGTTTTTACCGCTGGATCCCGGACTCTGTGCCGCGCTCGGCATGGCTTCCGTCTTTTGCAGCGTAACGAACTGTCCGCTTGCCACTCTGCTCATTTGCTTCGAGCTGGCTTCCAGGCTTCATCCTATTTTTATTCTGGCGATAGCAGTCAGCTATCTTTGCTCCGGAAACTATGGTCTGTATCACACACAGAAGATTCTCTTCTCCAAGACTGAAGAAAAAGAAATCAACGAGTTGGCGCACTAGAAGAATAAAATGCTTAGCAAAAATGAGATTATTTTAATCAGCAATTTAAGACCGCATGAGTTTGCTCAAAAGCTTTGATCCTCCGGGAGAATCACGCATATTACCACTTTTTCTTCTTCTCCCGGCCTGATGATTTTCAATTCGGGATACTTCCCTCCGAGTCCTTTTCCAAACTCGATTGCCAAAAACTTAGCCACCTTCAGGGTGGTGAAAGTATCCAGTTCCTTTGCAAATTGCATCATTTCCATCGGATTCATAGCTTTTTCCTTCCTTTGTACACGGTTTTTGTTCTCTTAGAATAACGAGCCGAGACATTCTGCAATATGTTTTATAGAATCCCCGAAGTATGCTATACTGTCTTCGTTTGCAATTTGTCTGTTTTCGAAAAAGTTCCTGTTGTTTGAGATTCTTTTTCTATGCAGGTCCTCATTCGAAGTAATCAAGACCGTAACAAGGATATTCTATGACAAACTTAGAGAAATATCCCCGGAAGAGTGGGAAAAAGAAGAATATAAAAATTATGTCCCGATTGATCTTCGTGATGAAGCGGAGTATCAGCTCGGGCATATCGATAACGCAAATGGATGGCCATTTCGGATTTACTGCGTGATGATACAATTTTGGATCCGTCCAAGGCACTATTTGCTCTACTGTAAATACGGCACCATTTCTCGGGAACTCGGCGAAAGGCTTTTGGAAAAAGGCTATCGGGTAGCCAATTTAAGCGGCGGCTACGGACAGTATATCCTCATGAAAATCAAGTCCGCTCCGAAGACGAACGACGGGAGGAGATTGAAAAAGCCTGAGATTCAAAAATCCATTTTTACCCCCTTTTGCTAAAGCCATCAACGATTTTGAGCTGATTCAGGAAGGGGACAATCTCTGTATCTGTATTTCCGGCGGAAAAGGACTCCATGATTATGGCAAGCTCTTCCAAGAGCTGAAGAGACATAATAAATTTCCCTTTTACAATACAGTTTCTGTGCATGGATCCGGGATACAACGAATACAACCGAAAAATCATTGAGGGAAATGCGAAGTTGCTTAGAATTCCCCTCCATTTTTGAAAAACGTATCTTTGAGTCCGTTTTTGGAATTGAATCTTCTCCCTGCTATGTTTGCGCAAGAATGAGACGGGGACACCTCTATTCCAAGGCAAAAGGAGTGGGCTGCAATAAAGGTGCTCTGGGGCACCATTTTGATGATGTCATTGAAACAGTTCTTAGGGGGATGCTTTACAGTGGACAGTTCCAGGCCATGATGCCGAAGCTCCACTCCACCAACTTTCCTGGCATGGAACTGATTCGTCCTCTATACTATGTTCGGGAAGAGATGATATCAAGCATTGGCGAGATTATAATCAATTGAACTTTATTCAGTGTGCCTGCAAGTTTACGAGCCTGCTCCACCTGTCATACTGGACGGAACCACAAGTTCCAAACGCCTGGAAACAAAGAAAATTGATTGCCGAGACTGAAAAACGAACTTTTATCGAGAAAAATATATTTCGTTCCACGGAAAACGTCTCCAAGCAAACCATCTTGGGTTTAAAAGAGAAAGGGGTAAAGCACTCCTTCCTGGAATGGTACAATGAAGAATGAAGGGGCTGTAAAAAATCAAAATAATTTTCTAAGCAATATAGGTCTGAACTTGGGCACGCTCTCGCTAGCTTCGCCACGTAACGGATACTAAGCGAAAAACTGCGTTTCTCTTGTTTTTCGCAAGTACCGACGGCTCAGACTCACCCCGCATTCAGACCTATATTGCAAAAATTACTTTATTATTTTGATTTTTCACAGACTCTTTATACGGATTTTTATCCTACATGCAGACAGGAGCCGCCGATAAATTCTCTTAAAATGGAATTATGCGGAATCGACTCGGGGCTTAAGGCCAAAACATAATCCAGGAATTTCAGCAGACGTTTCGCCTCTTGGTAACAAGGGCTATCTTCTTCAATCTGAAATAAGAGCGGCTCCGCAAAAATCTTCAGAACGGGAAGTTCATAAATCAGCGCGAGTTTACCGCGACATCCGCCTTTTCCTGATAAGGGAAGATGATTTTGATCCTCCTCTTCACGCTCTTCCACATCGAAATTGTATTTTTCCGCTGAATATCCGCGAGTGCGATTGTCTCGTACCATACGGCGCAAAAGTCTTGCATCGGTTGTCGGAATACGGTTATGCTCATCAATATTAATCGGGGTAAGTGCGGAAATATAAATGCGATACTTACTGTCCTCAGGAAGCGATTCGGACATCTTATCGTTTAAACAATGAATTCCTTCGATAACCAGGATGTCATCCGCGCCCAAGCTTAAGAAATCACCCTTATATTCTCTTTTTCCGGTAAGAAAATTAAACCTGGAAGCTCTACTCGCTCACCCGAGAGGAGCGCTTTCATATCTCTGTTAAAAAGAGGTAAATCTACGTTTAAAAATGGATTCAAAATCGTAATTTCCTTCTTCATCCCTCAGAGTCTGATCTCTTCCGACAAAATAATTGTCTACGGAAATTGCATGCGGTTTCTTTCCCAATGCGGAAAGCTGAATGCCGAGACGCTTGGCAAAGCTGGTTTTTCCGGAAGAAGAAGGGCCTGCAATCAACACCAATCGCTTATTCTTTTTGGCAATTTCCATCGCCATATTGCCGATTTGTTTTTCAAAGAATGCCTCCTGCATGAGAATCAAAGAGTCCGGATCCCCTGATACAATCTTACGGTTTAACTCGCCGATATTTTTTAATTCCTACCTCCTTAGCCCAGTTGGAGGATGTTTTTGTACTTCATACAGCTTATTCATCGGATGAAATTCGGACAGTTCACCGGATTATCCTCTTTTGGCAGAAGTAGGATAAAGCCATCTCCATAAGGGAATAAATCGAATTTGGTCACATAAGCGGTATTCAACAGCATGTAGCCGTAGAAATAATCCTGAAAAATTCCCCAGAGAATAAATATTGACGCGGCTGGTCATACGGAAACGGAAAAGCTCCTCCTTGGAAGTCATTCCTAGATCATGAAACAGCTTCCTGGCTTCTCCTGTCGAAATATTGCGTTTCATTATCGGCATTTCCGCCTTAACGTACTCCTCCATGGTAGCCTTAACCTTGGAAAGCAAGTCTGTCGTAATTTTGACCTCTCCGGAAAGATAGCCGTAAAAAGCCCCCTCCCAAAAGTATAATCTATTGTTACATTAAAGCCCGGAACACCCTTGCAGTGATGGAAAAATGCTTTTAACAACATAAAAACAGCGGATCGCTGATAGCTTTGCATTCCAATCCGGTCCCGAATGGTAATCCACTCTACGGTAAAATCTTCCTCCGGAACCTTCTTATGCAGTTCAAAAATACGACTTCCGATCTTTGCCAAAAGAAGAGGATACTCTTCCTGCTCCTGAAAAAAAGGCACTAAATCTTGGAAGCGACTCCCCTTTCCTATTTCAACGGTTTTTCCCTTTGCTGTTACAAGCATACTGTATTCTCCTTTCGTACTCCTTCGATTGTCTCTTATCCTCCCTGATATTTCCTACAGTAAAAGCGATTTCCTGCTATTCCCATGCTAAATATCCGCTCATTTTCCGGACAGCATTAAAGTATCTTTCCCGGAAAACGGGTTTTCTCCTGAACAATCTCTATCTCTGGGAATTGTCGACAAATTAAGCTCTGCATATAAGGCACAAAGAAATGCTCCAGTCCGTAATGCCCTGCATTAATTAAGCTAAGTCCCTTTTTCCATACTGTCAATGGCATCATGATGTCCAAAATCGCCACTAATATAGGCGTCTACATCCACAGGTAAAGTAGAAAGAAAGCTTCTTCCGGATCCGGGGCAAACCGCCAGCTTTCGAATTTTTCTTCCTCCGTCAAAATACTCTATGTAGGGAAGCTTGCACTTTTCTTTCCACATACTCTGCCAATTCTTTGCAGGACCATTCTTTCTCTAAATGGGTAAAAAAGCCGATTCCCTCCTCTTTCCGGAAGGACTCACAGAGACCTCTTCCATAACTCCCTCCTTCCGCCATCCCAGAATCTCGGCAAGAAGGTCCCCCATTCCCTTTTCTACACTGTCAAAGTTCGTATGCATGGAAAAACGGAAATCCTATTTTCGATTAAAGAAATAACTTTCTTTCCGGAAACATTTTTCTCCTGTCACAGACTTCATTCCCTTAAAGATAAAAGGATGGTGACTTAGAATAAAGTCACAGCCCTCCTCTATCGCAGCATCCACCGAGTAGGCGTCCACATCCAGGCAAATATAGACCCGTTTTAATTCTCCTTCTCTTTTTCCCAAGAAGAAATCCCTACATTATCCCATCTTCCGCCAAATTTTTTTCGGGGCAAGTCCTCCAAAAAAATGAATGAATTGTTCTCTATCCATCATTATTTCTCCCTATAAAATTCAAAGCCTCTTCTATTACGAAAAAGCTTGTTCCGGACTTCCTCCACTTGCCCTTTTTCTCCAGTATTTCTATACTGCCTCTTTTCTTTTTCCAGCAAAGCTTTTAACACGGGATCTTTTTGCTGTAAAGGAATCCAACCGTATTCCCATTCCACATAACTTCTTGCCGCTGTTTCCGCCTTTTTCTTTCTTTTCCCGCAAGAAAAAGACGATAAAAATTTCCCGCCTTCTTCCAGATACTCTTCTTTTAAAACTTCCATTTTCTCCGCAAGAAATCGACGAAAAATTGGAAAAAGTCGGATTGCGGAGAAAATACGGCTCAGAGAAAACTCTTTCTATTCTCTTCTCCACAATTTCCGTGATCAGAGGACCGCCCATGCCGGAAATCAGTAAAAGCCCTCCACTTCAAAGGGTTTCAAGGGATCTAAACCATTTCCCAAACGACACTGAATCTTATTCGAAAGCCCTCTTTTCGAATATTATTTCTGCACTTTTCAAGGAGATTCCCCAATATCACAGGCTATAATCTTCTCCGCCTTCCCTTTCTTTGCAAGAAGAATCGAGCTATAGCCATGGTCACAGCCTATATCCGCCACGGAAGTCGCTCCGGGAAATAATTCCACCAGTCTTTCTATTCTTTTTACTCAAGGCTCCTCCCCCAAAAACTGTGTTATTCTGTCCTATTCTTTTACTCGAAAACAAAATGTCTCCCACTTATCCCGTTCTTTAAAGCAGAGGGAAAGGCCTTCCGCATCCGTCACTTCCCTGATTTTTGCTTCGATTTTCTGCAATTTCAGCTGACGGATGTAGTCCGACAAGAGCTTCTTCTCCTCATCCGTTCCAAATCCATGGATACAAGTCTCCATGATAAAGCTTTGCCAGTTTTTGATATTTCTCCTCTTCATTCCGATAACTGTCTAAAATCAGCTTTGCATCCGTGCCGGATAAAAGTTTTCTGTACACTTCCTTGGCAAAATCACCTTGAAAATCTTCTTCCTCTACATATTTTTCGTGCAATGGGAAGAAATTCATTTCTCTGCATCAAAATGGAAAGAAAACTCCTCCTCCAGAGGCGAATTCCATTTTTCTTCCCTCTTCTTTTCTTTTCCGTCAGTTGCTTTTTTAAAGCCGAACGAAAGCTGTATTTTTTCCTCTCTTTGGTCCCACAAGATGCTGCAAATTTTCCGCCTTTAACATCTGCTCTTGCAACTGCCTTCAGGTAATTTTCCCGTTCAACGGGATCCGAAAAACTGTCCTTAAAAGCTCCGCGATACTTTCCATATATTTCTGCATTCCTGCAGGGTCATGGAGGTCAAACTCGTTTTTCTTCTCTTCCACTTCCCAGAGAAAAGCATTTTTTGCTTCTTCCACTCGTTTTTCAAAAGCTTCTTTACCTTCCGCCTTCAAAAACTCATCCGGATCCTTATAGGGTAAAAGGTTTATTACCTTTCCTCCAAGTTCTTTTCCCGCAGAATGGAAATAGCACGTTTACAGGCCTTTTTCCCGGCTCCGTCACTGTCAAAACAGAGATAAACAAGCGAATGAAAAACGTTTCATAAGATCCGCCTGCTGTTCCGTGAAAGCTGTCCCAAGAGCCGCTACCGCCTCCGAAATCCCCATTGATGAAGAGAAATCACATCCATATAGCCTTCACAGAGGATAAAAATCAGAACGGGATTTCCTCGAAAAGTTAAGGCAAAAGAGATTTCTGATTTATCAAAAAGTTTGGTTTCCGGAGAATTTAAATACTTGGGCTCTCCGTCTCCCATAACTCTTCCTCCAAAGCCGATAACCCTATTGTGTAAATCCATAATCGGGAACATAAGTCGGTTAAAAACTTATCGTAAACTCCGGCTTCCTTAAAGCTGAATAAACCCGACTCCTGTAAAACTTGGTCCTTAAAGCCTAAAGACTTACAATATTGATAAGGCTATCTCTTTCCTTTCCGGCATAACCCAAGCCGAAATGCGTGATACTTTTCTCCGCTGAGCTTCCGCTTTGCACAATAAGCCAGTCCGAGTTTTCCCTTTTTCGCTCCTGAGCTGCTTCACATAAAGAGAGCCGCCTGCTTATTAATTTCCAATATTTTATAACGAAGGTCTTCCCTCCCTTGTCTCTCTTTTCCTCCTTCGGAAGTGTGACATTGGCACGCTCTGCAAGCTCCTCCAGAGCTTCTACAAAGCTTTAGGTTTTCATATTCCATCAGAAAAGCAGATGCTGTCTCCCCGCTTTTCCGCAACCGAAACAATAAAAATCTGTTTTCCTGAGAAACCGAAAAGGGAAGCCGTTTTTCTCCCCATGAAAAGGACAGAGACCGAAATAGCTCGATCCCTTTTTCTTTAGCTTAACATATTGCCCAACCAGGTCTACAATATCTCGTTTTTGGCGAACTTCCTCGACAATATCCTCTCCGTAGTACATGAAAGCTCCTTTTAGTCCCTAGTCCAGGGCCTTCGGCACATAATACTCCATAAATTTATGATTACAATATTCGTCCGTCATCCCGGAGATATAGTCACAAACGACTCTCTCTAAATGCTCTTTTTCCGAAACACTCTTGTCTTCCAAGCTCTTTTCAAAGAGAAACGATATTCTCCGTCAAAGTCTCCGGATGCTCCATGTAAAATGTAAAGAGAAGACGAAGCATGCCTTCCACCTTCCATTCTTCTTCCTTTGCTTCACTTTTCTTGTAAACATGGTTGAACATCCACTTCCTCAGCCCCTGCATGGCCTCACCCACTACGGATCCATTCTTAAACTGTCTTTTTCCGATAGAGGAAAAGATGACGGAACGAATCAGAGTATCAATCCTTTCCTTTACACTCCTTCCGAGAACGGATCAGAAACTCTTCCGGTAAATCTTCCTCCATAATAATTCCGCCTCTTATGCTGTCATCCACATCATGATTCAAGTAAGCAATCTTATCGGACAATCGTACGGCCTGCGCCTCCAAAGTCTTCGGATGTCCCGAACTTCTGTGATTCAGGATCCCGTCCCGCACTTCTTTCGATAAATTTAAACCCCTTCCGTCCAGTACTTCTACAACACGGACACTCTGTTCCACATGGGAAAAATCCAAAGGAACAAATCTGATTCAAGGCTCTTTTCTCCCGCATGTCCGTAAGGCGTATGACCAAGGTCATGGCGGAGTGCAATCGCTTCGGTTAAATCCTCATTTAAACGAAGAGCCTTGGCAATGCTTCTTGCAATCTGACTCACTTCGGGTATGCGTGAGTCTCGTTCTATAGTGGTCTCCCTCGGGTTGAATAAAGACCTGTGTCTTATGCTTCCAGGCGACGAAAGGCCTTCGAATGCAGAATTCTATCCCGGTCTCTTTGGAAAATGGTCCGAATATCATCCTCCTCTTCCGGATAATCCCTCCCCAAAGAATTCATGCTTAAAAAGCATAAGGGAGAGTGTCCTCTTCTCCAATTCCTCCATTTCTTCCCGTATCGTCATAAGACTCCTATCCCGTCTTCGAAAGACGATTAGCGCAAGCCTTGCAGCAGCAAAATCAGAATCAAAAATCGGTAGTACAACAACGAAATACGGCTTAAAAAGCCTTGGACATCTTGATGCCTTCTCCCTTATTACATTCTTCGATGTACCGGTCAAAATCGAATCCTAACTTACTTTACACAGAAAAGAAGATAAATGAGAGATCCGATAGGGAGAATCAGATTACTCACAATAAAATCTTCCGAATCCAGTACATCCCTTCCGCCGATAAGCTTTAAATCCTGCCATAAATTATACCCTAAAATACAAGGAATGCTCATTACAAAAATAAAAATGCAGTTCACATGACCGCTTTTTCTGTCCCAATGAAAATTGTCCATACTGGTGGAAATCAGATTTTTCAAAAACGGCAATAACCGTGGAGAAGCTTGCAAAAAGTCATAAAGAGGAAGAAAAGAGCTCCCCAAACTCTACCGAACTGCATATGCATGAAAACCTTCAGTAAAGTAAAGAAAATATAGGGGGCCGGCATTCGGCTCCACACCGAAGCTGAAGCAAGCCGGAAAAATAATGAGTCCTGAACACTCGCCACAAAGGTATCCAAGGCACAAATCTTCACCCCTTCACTGACCAAGGTATAGTCATCAGACATATAAGAACCGAAAATCTCCATTGCCGCAACACCGAGACGACAGGTGAAAAATGCCTGATTCATTGCAGAGGAAATGACATGAAATAATCCAATTTCCTTTACTTTTCCACATTTGGAAGAAGGTAGAACTTTCTGCCCCTCCAGGGCACCGGGTAAAAGAAGACTATGTATGGCAAGGAGTACTATAAGGATAAATAAGGCACTCATCATAACGGTAGTCACCTTCTCGAGGCCCTTCTGTAAGCCTAAGGGAGCAAATCATAAAACCGCTGATAACCGTGATCCCCATACAAAGTGTCATTTCTTCAGGACGACTGAGCATCGTAGTAAAATTCCTTCTACTTGACTCTGTTCAATATTCCCAAAGCTGTTAAAAAGAAATTTGAAAAAATAAGAGAGCATCCAACCGGATACCGTTGTGTAGTACATCATCAAGAGATAGCAACCGAAAATACAAACATAGCCGTGAATATGCCACTTTGTGCCTTCCGGCTCCAACTTTTATATACGCCTGTACCACAGATTTTTCTACTGGCTCTTCCTACCGCAAGTTCCATGGTAAGAATGGAAGCCCCCATAGTTAAAAGAAAAAGCAGATAAAAGAGTACAAAAATGCCGCCTCCATTCTGTCCGACCAAATAAGGAAACTTCCAGACGTTTCCGATACCGATGGCACAGCCGGCACTGACCAGGATAAAACCGATCCTTGACTTAAAATTTTCTCTTCCCATATCCTTACTTTTCCCTCTACAAACAAGCATCCTAATCTGATGAGCGAAAAAGCAGGAGATGTCATACACCTCCTGCTTTTTCGAAAGTCGATGCGACTGATTCGAACCAGCGACCTCTGCGTCCCGAACGCAGCGCTCTACCAAGCTGAGCCACGCATCGCTATCTGATAGATTCTTAAAATCTATTCTTTCCTCCAAAAATGAATCCCGGTTCATCCTTAAAGTTCCTACACTAGCGAATCATGTCTTTTACCTCACAAGCCGCTAGTGAAGGATTATAATCTTTCTCTGCTCTTCTGTCAATGTCATACAGAAATAAATCTACAAAAATTTTCAAGCTTTCCGCAAATCCCGGCGCTAAGTTCTTTCCGGGCCTTAGTTCTGCTCTGCCGGCTTATTCTGTGGAATTGCCTTTGCAAGAGCTTCTCGATTGGACTGTACAATACTCTTGGAATCTCCCAGAGAAGACTTTAACTCATTCAGATGAAGGCTGGCATTCTCCAAAAGAACAGGAAATAATCGTTTCCAAGCTTGCGAGCATTTCATCCGTATACCGAATGGCATTGGAACGAATTTGATCTGCATCCGCTACGGCATTGTTTTACAATGCTGTCTGCCCTAGTTCTGTGCATCCTGCACCAGCGCATTGGCCTTCGCATAAGCCTGCTGCATAATTTCACTGTCGGAAACCATTTCTTCCGTCTGCGCTTTCGCATCACTTAGCATAGACTCCGCCTGCACCTTGGCATCGGATAGAATCGCATCCTGTTGAGAAATAATCTTCTGATATTTTTGATTTCCTCCGGAACTCTTAACCGTAACTCCACCAGAAGTTCTTCCATCTCTTCTTTATTCACGATAATCTTACTATTAGACAAGGGCTGAAACTTACAGCTGTCAATGTACTCTTCAATTTCCCCAATCAATTTGCTCTATTCCTGCTCATATTCCCTCCGCCTACTTAAAATCCGTATTTTTTTCTTTCATGGCTATCTCTACCATCTTGGGTACAAAAGCCGAAAATGTCACCGTTATAAGATGCAATCTCTTTTACGATGCTGGAACTCAGATAAGAATACTTCAGATTCGTTGCCAGAAACAAGGTATCAATTTCCTCGGCAATCACCTTATTCGTCTGTGCCAGCTGCAGTTCATACTCAAAGTCCGATACCGCACGGAGACCACGTACAATCATCGTAGCTCCTACCTTCTTGGCATAATCCACAGTCAGTCCGCTAAAAGAATGCACCTCCACATTCGGCACATCTTTTGACATATTCGCTAATCATTCTAACACGGTCCTCCATGGAAAACAACGCCGACTTATTTTTGTTTATCAAAACGGCAATAATTAATTTATCTCACCATTTTTGCACTTCTGGCAATGACATCCAGATGCCCGAAAGTTACCGGATCAAAGGAACCGGGATAAATCGCTATCTTCATTTTCCCTCCTCTACTTTCCTCTATCAAACTGCTTGTATTTTTATCCTATTTCACCTTTTAAACGAAGAAAAATATGTTTATTGGTTTTGTAAAATTTTTCCCTTAAAATACTGTATCCTTCCTCTTCCATTCCGGAAAAGTCTTCCTGTAGCCCCGCCTCCACAACAAAAGAGTATCTTGACTCACAAAGCCTTATCCTTTAAACGTATCAAAAGCTTTTTCCGCAAGTTCTCGACCATAAGGAGGATCCATAAAGACAAGTCCAAAATGATAGTCCTTTTCGCATCAGACTGTTAATCGCTCCGTTATAATCTCCGGAAAGGACCAGGCTCTGCTCTTTAAAAATGCGTTTTTTGCAGATTTTCTTCAATGCAAAGGATTGCCTCTCTGGCAGAATCACAGAAAACCGCCCTGGCTGCTCCTCTGGAAAGGGCTTCTATTCCAAGTGCTCCGCTTCCGGCAAAAAGATCCAGTACATCACTTATTCATAAGATCAAATTGAATGATATTGAATAAGGTTTCCTTGATTCTATCCTGTGTAGGACGTGTATCCAGACCGTCCGGCGTTTTTAAGTTCATTCTTCTTGCTGTTCCGGCAATCACTCTCATCTATACTCTCCTTATCCGTTATAAAAACTAGGGACAATCCGCCTCAAGCATTTTCAAAAAAGCATTTTGCAGTTTTTCATGCCTTTCCAAATTTGGATCCTGTTTCAATATTCTCTCCGCTTCCAGCCTTGCATCTCGAAAAAGGGCTTCATCCAGAATCGGATCCGCCATATGAAATTGCAAGTCTCCGGATTGTCTTTCCCCAAAAGAAAAGATCGCTGGGTCCCCTTGGTCGTAAAATCCTCTTTTTGCAATACTGAAGCCGTCATTACTGTTCTTGATGATTTCCAGACGTTCTCTCGACTTTTCATCATCCTTTCGATCCAGAAAGATACAATAACTCTGTAAAGCAGATCTTCCCACTCTTCCGCGCAGCTGATGCAGCTGAGCAAGGCCGAAGCGTTCCGCATTCTCAATCAGCATAACCGTTGCATTTTCCTACATCTACGCCGACTTCCACAACGGTGGTGAAAGTAAAATTTGTGTCTTTCCTTGGCTTAAAAGCCTCCATTACTTCCTCTTTTTGCTCAGCCTTCATCTTCCCGTGTAATGCTGAAACCCGCATTTTCGGAAAGGATTTCCTCAACAGTTTTTCATAAGAAAGAACCGACTCTACTTCCAAGTTCTCATTTTCTTCTATCATCGGACAAATGACATAAAGCCTGTCTGCCTTTTTGGATTTCTTCCAAGATAAAGGAGAACGCCTTCTTTTTGCTCTTCCTATGAATCAAGGCATTCTTTATGGGAAGTCTGTCTGCCGGTCCCTGCAAAACGGAAAGCGGTAAACTGCCGTATAATAACTTTGCAAGACTTCTCGGAATAGGTGTCGCGGAAAGAAAAGCGCATGCGGAAAAATCCTTTTTGTTCCAGCTTCCTTCTTTCTTTTTACCCCCAAAGCGATGCTGTTCATCAATGATAATGCTTTTCCAGGTCTTGAAATGAACAATTTCCTGAATCAGAGATTGTGTCCCGAAGACTCCCAGTATCTTTCCCTCCGCGATGTCTTTATAAATGCTCTTTTTCTTTGAGACTTGTACTGCCAAGCAGTGAGGCTATTCCATTCGGAAAAAGTTTTTAGAGCATTTTCATAGTGCTGTCTTGCCAAAATCTCGGTAGGAGCCATAAAGCGACTTGTTTGCGCTTCATCGTTAAGTACAGTAAATAAAAAGCAATTACCGTCTTTCCGGATCCTACGTCTCCCTCCACAAAACGAAAAATCCTTTTCTCCAAAAGTTCCAGATTCATTTCCGAAATACAGTGTGAATTCGTGAGAGCAAAAGGAAAATAAGATTGAAAGTCTTCCTCTTCTCCCTCTTGATAAAGAACCGTCTCTTTTTACTTTCTTATACTCTTTTTCTTCCTTCTCCAGATACAAAGAGTAAAAAAAGAGTTCCTCAAAGGCAAAGCGCCTCCTTCCTTCTTCTCTCTCCTTGAAATTTCGTGGGAAATGAAGAAGCCGTAAGCTCTCTTTTTTATTCCGAAGTGAAAGCCTTTCCAAGTCTGCTTCGGAAAATAAATCCGGATAGCGGAAGTCTTCTTTGAAAATTTCCGCTATTGCCTTCCTCCGAACATAGCTTTTCATTCCTTTTTGTCCCCGAGTATATCGCTTCCAGACAGCGCTGTTTTTCCCGATACTCCTCCGGAGAAAAATATTTCGCCTGCTGGAGATACAAGCTCCCTTGAACTCCCTGACCTGTCCGAAGAAGACAAATTGCATCCCTTTTTTTAGAACTTTACGAATATAAGGAGCATGAAAGTACTGTAGAATAATCTCTCCGCTCTGATCGAAAACTTTGGCGAAGAGAAAGCCCTTCGCATTCCCAGAATTTCCCCTGAAATCTTCCTTTAAGACTCCAGAAAAGGCCATCCACTCCTTATCTCTTGCCTGTTGGATTAAGACGGGGGCCGGATATTCTCTATAACTGATTGGAAAACCGAGAATCAGGTCTTCCTTTGTGAAAATCCCCTCTTTATGAAAGAGAGTGGCGGTTTTCTCCCCCACTCCCTTAACTCTTTCTATGGCATCCTGTAGCATGCTTACATCCTTTTCCTATAGAAAGTCCTCTTCTCTCTCAGACAGAACGTCTGCAGTCTTACTCCAAAGATACAATATAGTAATAGACAGCCTGTCCGCCGCGATGCAACTCCACTTCCAACTCCGGATGTTCGTTTTGAATTTCCGAAACCAATGCTTCCGCATCTTCCTCCTTTACTTCCTCTCCGTAGTAAAGGGTCAAAATTCTCCCTCTCCCATCTTGGGAAGCTGATTCTTTGACTGCAGAGGATATATCCTTTGCTGCAGAAAGAAGCCCCTGATCTCCCAAGAACAAAAATGTCTCCGGAATGAATCTCTCTGCCGTCAATCAGTATCTCTTACCGCATAGGTTATTTCTCCGGAATGGATGTAGGAAAGACTTTCCGTCATAGCTTCTTTATTTTTTTCTCGAAAATCTTCTTCCTCCTGGAAAGAAAGTATCGCAGAAATTCCCGGGGAATCGTCTTGGTCGGAATAACCGCCAAAGACTGCTCCGATAAGATACTTCCTACCTGCTCTGCGGCGAGAATAATGTTTTTATTGTTGGGCAAAATGAAAATATGCTCCGCATTAATCTTCTCTACCGCCTGCATCAAATCTTCCGTAGAAGGATTCATGCTTTGTCCGCCGGAAACAACCTGATCGACTCCAAGGTCCCGAAAAATATTTTCCAAACCGTCTCCGGAGCAAACCGCAACAAAACCGAAAGTCTTTTCTCCTCAGGCTTAACCTGCTCCTCGTCCAGCTTCTCCATCGCAGCAATGCGGGACGCATCTTCAATCAAAAGCTCGTGATGCTCCAGGCGCATATTGTCCACCTTCATCTTGGAAAGATAGCCCATCGATAAACCTTTTTCAAAAGCATCTCCCGGATGATTGGTATGAACATGTACCTTAATCAATTCTTCATCGGAAAAGCATACGATGGAATCCCCTATTCCGTTCAAATAAGTACGAAGTGCATCCACCTCATCGTCCGTAAAGGCATGGTCTCCATTAACCATAAACTCCGTACAATAGCCGAAGCGAATGTCCGCAGTGGAAATCTCTCCTTTGTTCTTTTCTTTCCCCTACCAGAGCGGATACTGCTCCATCTCCTTCAGTTCCAGATCCAGGACAATCTTCTCTCCCCGTAAAGAGCGAAGTGCCCCTTCCATAACAGCCATCAGGCCTGCTCCGCCGGAATCCACTACTCCGGCTTCCTTAAGTACCGGAAGAAGCTCCGGCGTATGCTCTAAAAACTTCTTCTCCATGTGCATAAACCTTTTCGAACAAGGGAAGGATTTCTTCCTCTGTCAAAAGAAAGCTCCATAATCTTGTCCGCCATTCCTTTTGCAACGGTCAGTATGGTTCCTTCCTTCGGCTTCATCACAGCCTTGTAAGCAGTCTCCACGGCTCTTTGGAATGCCTTTGCAAGGGATAAAGGCATCCATCTCTCCGCTTTCCGAAAGTTCCTTGGTAAAACCGTGAATCAGCTGGGACAAAATAACGCCGGAATTTCCTCTGGCTCCCCTTAAGGCTCCGCCGGACATAGCCTTCAAAAATATCCTTTAAATTTTTTTGTCCTCCACACTGTCCACTTCTCTGGCTGCGGATAGGATGGTCATCGTCATATTGGTTCCCGTATCCCCGTCCGGTACAGGGAATACATTTAACTCATTAATCAGATCTTTTTAGCATTTAACTGATTTGCACCCGCTAGAAATGCCTTTTTAACTCTTTTACACTAAGCACCTTACTCACAGGGCCTTCCCTCCTATCAATCAATAATGCGTACGCCTTCTACGTACACATTGATACGGTCCACTTCCATACCTGTAAACTGGGAAATGCGATACTCAACACTTTTCCATGAGATTTTTCCGCAACTGCCTTGATGCTGACGCCGTAAGCTACAATGACATGAAAAATCCAGACTGATTTTTATTTTCTTTAATCCTTACGTCTATTCCCTTATGATAACTTTCTTTCCTAAGTAAACGGGCAAGGCCTTTTTCCGCTCATGGGCACCGCGGCCATTCCCACGATTCCAAAGCGAAACCGCAGAATTCCCGGCATACTCGGCAATGACTCTCCTGGAAATTTCAACCTCTCCAAAATGCGACGGAATTTTTCCTTTCATAGTCTGTCCTCCAATTCTTAATAAACAAAAAGAATTCTGTTTTTAAGCATGTATACAAAAGCAATACTAAGCTAAAGAAAAAGAATTCTCGATAGTTCGAGAATTCTTTCTTAGTACTACTTATTTTTCCATAGATGAAAAGGGATTAATAACTTTCTCTTCTTTTCCAGTATATAGGCGGAAAGACCGAAGCAAAGAAGAGACACCGAAAGTCAAGAAAAAGAATCTGCAGAGGAGAATTCATTTGGCTGTCCAAGCTGACCAAATCCACTATCTTCTCCGAAAAAGTCGCGCACCACTCCACAATGTTGACCGCCAGGAACAAAAATACAATGATTGAAATAAGGAAAGCCAAGATTTTTCCCCTGAAGAAACTGGCCTGTACCGTACACAAAGAACGGCCAGGCATGACATCATACAGCCAAAATCCGGCATAAATCAAGGCGATGGAAATCATCAAAAGTGGATAAAGTCTCCCAGTCTGCTTTCCATGGTAAGTCCCCATACCATCTTAAAAACATCCATAAAACTGGCGACATCCACACTGAAGAAAGATATCAAAGAGAAACAGAAAGTACAGCAATAGGCCGAGACAAAATGTACTGAGTAAGCTTTCCAATATCTTAGCGAGAAGAAAGGTATAGCTCGAGTTTGGGAAGCATAAACAACATATAGCCCTGGTTGGTACTTAAGTCTTTGCTTAGACTCGCCATACTGGAAAGGCCAAAAAGCAGAAATGCCACAAAGCTGAAAAAGAAAAGAAATACCCCCGCAAGTCCCATAACGGCAATATTTCCGCTTGTGCTTCCAAAGAGCAGTAGAAATTCAAAAATGGCAATCAGGGAAACGGAAATAATTTTAATCTGCATCGTTTTTCTCATTTCATATCGAATCAAAGTCCACATATCAATCTCCCACCTTTCCGAATAATTCTCTGTAGCGATCGGTTAAAGCCATGCCTCTACTGCTTCTCAACTCTTCCACATCTTCCTTTGCAATCAGCCTTCCCTCACTAAAAAACAGGGCCGTATTCACATAGGATTCCACTTCCTCCACCAGATGACTGGAAAGCAGGATGATTTTTATCCTCTGCCATCACTTCAAGAATCATTTTTCACAATTTCTTCTCTGGCCAAAAGATCCACACCGTTAAAGGGTTCATCAAAATAAAGCTTGGCATCGGGAAAGAGTGGCCGCCACCGCACCTTTTTATCCATTCCGGAAGACAGGACCTGTCAAACGGAGTCTTAAGGGAATCTCCATTCTCCGGATCCACTCCGTATATCTCGTCTCCTGAAAATCCGTAAAAACTTCTTATAATACTCTCCAAACTCTCCCTACTGTCATAAACGGATACGCATGAGACTCCGTGGAAGGTAGGCAACAAGTGCTCTACTTTTCATGGAAAGGGCTTCTCCGTCTAAAGTAACCTCCCCTTCGCTCTCCTTGTCAGACTGGAAAGAATCTTCATGAATGTGGTTTTTCCGGAACCGTTTTGGGCCCAGTATGGGCATAAATTTTTGCCATCCAAAAAGCTCCCACATCGACATGATCCGGGGCGATTTTTCCATTATATTTCTTACTTAGCTTTTTAGACTGAAGCATCAATTTCCTCCTTTACATATTCATGAATAAGCTCTCTTGAAATGGAAAGATCCTTCATCCGCACTACATATTCTTTCGTATATTCCTTTGCACGCCTTTCTCTTTCCGTCTTTAATCTTCTCTCATCTTCGGTAACAAAAGTTCCCATTCCTCTCTTTGTGAAGCAAAGCCCCTTCAGTTCCAATTCCTGATAGACACGTGATGCGGTATTGGGATTAATTTTATACTTTACAGCCAGGTCTCTTCCTGAAGGCAGCCTTTCTCCCGAAGCTTTACTCCGTTGCTATATCCTTAATAATATCCCGCTTCCACCTGTAGTGTAGATCGGAAGAGAAGGATTGTATTGCATTTAGCCTCCTTTCTTAAGCGCCTCTATAAACTACATGGAATAATTCTTGCAAGCTTTAGTACAATAATCCAAGCATTTCCTAATCAAACAAGATACTGTACGCTACGCTAGAATACTCTTCAGAATAATTCTGTATTAGTGCACTAGCAGAATAGTGCACTAATATAATAAGTCTGTCAAAGGCAATCAGTAGGTAGAAATTTAATCCCCTCTCACAACACCACGTACGTGCCGATTCGGCACACGGCGGTTCAACATAACTTCAAGGCATGACGCTTATTATAATATTCGAGACAACTTATTGGTCCTGCTTTCGCAAGCACTTCCTCAAGTTGCTCTTACAACACACGTCTTCGTGACAACCCATTAGTAGCGGTCACCACAGTATGAGGTTAGCCTCACGCAAGGTCTTACCTATTCCCAGTTTCTAGCAAGCCCCACTGCTCGCTTCTTTGGTACTCCACCACTTCCAAATAATAACCCGAAGCCTTGTCCGTAAATGTGCGTCAATCGCTGTCATCAGCTGTTTTCCATAGAGGCCAAGGGCACTAATAGTTAATCCATCCTCTTGTTACCTGATTGATTTTCTCTATCTTCTCCCTTACTTTTCGAGGCGTTTTTCCTGCAGGTCAGTTCTTTTTAGCTTGCCTTTATTTTTACAATCGAGTCTTGGTGCGCTCTACATTTCCATTCTTTTTGTCTTGCTGTCCTTGTAAAAACCAGAAGCCAAGATATTTCAGCTCTAATGGTCTTGTGATGTGAGTTTTTGGTCATGTTGACCTTTAGCCCAAAGTTTCTCTGTATCAATCGATACCGTCCATGACTCTTTTTGCACTCGTTTCGCTCTTGACCGCAATAACGCAGTCATCAGCATATCTCGTAAATCGTAGTCCTCTTTGCTTCAAGTTCTTTGTCCAGTTCATTCAGCATGATATTTGATAGTAACGGTGACAGATTCCCTCCTTGTGGTGTTCCGAGTCTTGTTTCTTCGTAGCCTTGTGGTGTCATCACTCCTGCTTTCAGGTATTTGCGGATAAGCGACTCCGTATCCCCGTCATTTATGATGACGTGAACGAGACTCATTAGCCTGTCCTGCGCGCATTGTCGAAAAAATTTCTCTGGGTCGATATCTACTATCCACTCCGTAGCCCCTCATTCAGATAGATAAGCAGCTGCCTGATTGCCATTTCGCAGCTACGATTCGGTCTGAAGCCATAGCTCCATTCCGAGAATAACGGCTCACACATCGGGTTTATCACCTGCACGATACCTTGCTGAATTACCCTGTCCATTACGGTCGGTATACCGAGTTTCCTCACTCCTCCGTTTTGCTTGGGTATCTCTACCCTCCTAACCGGTTGTGGCTTGTATTGTCTCTGCCTGATTTGCTCCCGATACTTCTCCAATGCTCTTGATATAATCTCCAAGTTCTTCAACTGTCCTCCGTCCACACCGCCTGCACCTTTGTTGGCGCAGACCCTTTGAGGCGGTGTTCATGTTTTTCTTTGACAGTATCTTTTCCAACAGTTCCGACATTGCCTTGTGTGCGTTCTCCTTTCCGTTCCCATGAATAAGCCTTATGTTATGCGGTATCTGCTCAATTACGTTTCGCACTTTCCGCTGTCAGGTATTTCATGGGGCATACATTGATTACACAGTTGCCTTGTTCAGCCCTTCGATATCATCCATTTTCAGAATCCTTACCTACTACGGCTTCTGCTGACTTCTCACAGTTCGTTGTTGCTACGGCGGGTTTCCTCGTCTGTGAGACCTCACCGGGATAAGCCTGCCCAGTCTTTCCTCGTCTACCTGCCTGTGATTTACGCCTACGGGTTGCGGTTTGCCTTTTTGGACTTTGCTGCTGGCCAGCTCATCCGCCGTAAACGCCTTAATATCAGGTTTCTGTTCGTCAGGCTACGATTTCGCTATCCCTTCTTCTCGCCTACACCTCGCGATGTAAACCTGCGGGGTCGCTATGGGTTCGTCGGCAGCTTCGCCCCTTGTGGACTTGCACCACAGATTGACGGCATGCCGTCATACTAAAAAGATATTGCCTTTCGACAATATGCTTTTCAAACTTTTCTTATTCAGGCAGCGCCTGCAACAGCACGCTCAACTTTACCGGAACGCAGGCGGGAAGCACAGACGTACATCTTCTTTGTACCGCCATCTACCTTCACTCTAACTGACTTCACATTCGCTTTCCATCTTGTTCGATCTTCTATGTGAATGGCTTACTTGATTTCCGAAATGTACTGCCTTCTCACAAATAGCACACTTAGCCATGATTGCACCTCCCTCTTTTAAAAATCCACTAGCTTCACAGCGACTATAGTACTATAGCAAAATGATTTTTAGATTGCAAGCAGAAATTTAAAACCAAAAGGAACTCTGCATCCCTTTCTAAAAATTCACTTTTTTACTAAATAATCGCTTTTTACTCTTCAAAATCACTCAAATCTATATCGATTACATCCTCGGCGGAATCGGCATAAAATATCGTCCTCTCTCCGGCAGAAAAAGAACCGTATACTTCTTATCTTCCTTTTTCTGCTTTTTTTCAGCTTGAACCATAGAGTTCAAAGCCTCCTGTCCCTTCTCTTCTGCAGACTCACGCCCTGCTTCCTCCGGTGATTTTATCGATAGCCTCCGGAATCATGTCTATAATCTTGTGAAATAGCATCTTCATTTTTCACCCCGAATCAGCTTTGTTCTTCCATTTTGAATCACAAGCATTGCAACAGGACTAATCTTCGAATTCATAGCCCCGGCGCCGCCGTCTCCTTTTTTGTTATTTTCTTTAACAAAAGCACCGCTTGCCATTCACCAGCTAAGCTCCATAAGAGGAATGAGAACAGTATCTCCCAGCTTAATCGGCTCTCCGACAACGGTTTTGGATTGCACAAAAGCCGTCCATCCCTTGAAATAGTTCTTGAATAAGCTCTTTTGTATTGTTATTTGCCATGCTTCCCATCTCCTTGAGGACTAATTTTCAGAACTGTTTATAAAAAGTCGAACCAATAGAATCAGCAAATGAATCAGCCGTATTCTTCCTCTATATAAATCTTTCCATAAGAATAACTGTCTGCAAACTCCCGAACAAGTCTGATTTTTATCCTGCACAAGCGAGAGTGCCAACCTTCAAAACCTGCTCCCATAGTATAAGGATCCCTCTATTGCAAAATAGAGTTCTCCTTTCGCCCTTTCGAATCACATCAAGTCTTTAAAAACCGAGGCGTTTCTCGTGAGCCGAGGGCTATCATCTCCTTGGATTCTTCTTTGCTAAGCTCTTTTATGGTCTCAAGAATTTCTTTACAGCTCCGTAGTTTCTCGAAAAATCCTTTTCCCCTTTCGATTATTCCTTCATTCTTTTCCTCCCTCAAAAATCGTGAAGAAAAGAACCTTCCGGAATAGCTCAGTTTTTCCTCTTGATAGCTTGCATGGTGCAGAGGAAAAACGGGGAGAAACTCCTCGGACGCTCTTCCTCCCTTTCCTTCTTCCCGTCAATTTGTAACGGAAGGGGAAAAATAAAAAGAAAAACAAAAAGGAAGAGAAGCAGAGCTAGAAGAATCCATAGAGATATTTGAGAATCGTTAAAACGATGAACATTTCTCCTCTCCTCAGCTTAAGACTCATCATCGATGCACCTGAAGCCATCCGTAGTATTGGCTGGAAATCTCGTCCTCTTTTCTGGGAAAGTTATTAATTTTCAGCATGGAGGAAGGATAGAACTCGATAAATTGCTTCCGTATCCGCTATATACCAGATAAGCCATGGGACAATATGCACCTTCTGTCAAATTTTCCATGAGATAGGGAATATATTTTGGGCTCCTATTCCCCGAAAGCATAAACTCTGAGACAAACACGCATTTTTCTTTTCCGTAAAGATAGGTTCTGACCATTTGCAAAGCCGCATTGCATGCCTGTTCCCGAACTTCTTTTCTGTTTCCCGTAAATGGAATTCCAGAACCTTGGTTTTTCCTCCCTGCACGAAAACAGCAATATAGACTAAACCACCTCTTTCTCTTCAACGCCGGGACCGGCATTTCCGGTGAAACGCAGCTTAATCCGCCTCGGACTCCATCGTGGCGCCAATCGCCATTTCTTTTTTGCGGTGAGGCCGATACGCGCCTTCCTTTCGCATAGCTCCTTTTCACGGAAAGCAATTTCGCTTCGATTTATTGGAATAAGTTACATATCCAACCTTAAAACAGTCCGGTCTCAGCTTCCACCGAGGTGATGGCGGCAGAAACAAAGCCCTCGGCAATCTCTCAGCCGTAGTGATTGTTTTCTTCGCGTTTTTCAAAAAGAAACACCACCTGCTCTTCAAAGAGTAGCATCAATAGGGTATCGAAGCTCCTTCTCCTTTTTCTTCTCTCCCATTAAAAGCCTCCTTCTTGCAGCACTTTCCGATTTTTATATAAATAATCAATAAGTGAAACAATGAGTTAAAATTAAAGACAGATAAATAAAAGCAAATTGACAAAATGTAAGGCAGGAAGCTGTAAAATGAGGAGAATAATCATCACCATCTGGCTGACTGTCTTCAGCTTATCAGAAATAGGATGCGGCTATTACCACATTTTGCTCCACGGCAATCAGACGAAAACCGGAAATGATAAATTCTCTGGATATGAGAATGATTACGTCACCATGCCGAAGCCTTGATAAAGGAATCATACAGATCAATGCGTGAACAAACTAGTAATTTATCCGCTAGGGTCCATAAATTTACCAAAATTGGTAACTAGATTTCTTTTTCTTTGCGATATGTCCGTCCAGATGGTCCGTAAAAAGAGGCTGCACAGAACAAGACTACTAACGCAATCAGACGGAAAAAGCATTTCCTGTTCCGCCGGATACAAGATATACAAACACAGGGACCATCGAGGCTCTAAAATGGTCAATTTATTGGGAAGATTCACAATACTCTCCTATTAAATCATAGCCTTCCGTATCCACTACTTTCACTTGGACAAAAATCTCCGCTGACTCTCTCCGGTCCTTTTTACGAAGATAAAGCTGTCCAATCTCCGGACTGTCCATATACGATCGAAGAATAACTCTGCCTTCCTCCCTCGTCATAGCCTCAATAAGAGCCTTTAAAATCCTGCCCCTTTGTTCCTCAGCCTTTTGGAACGCAATTTCCTGCTGCTAATTCCATAATACGGGAAAGTCTCTTGTTCTCACACTTTCCGGAATCTGATTCTCCATACTTGCCGCAGGGTTCCTTCCTCTTGAGAGTATGGGAAGACGCCTCGAGCCTGTCGAAAACGTTCTTCCGTAATGAAAGAAAGGACATCTTGAAAATCTTCTTCCGTCTCCCCCGGGAAAGCCGTGTAATCAAAGTTGTTCGTAGGCAAAATATCGAATTTCTCTCTCCGAAGAAGAGCTATCTTTTCCTTTAACTCTTCTCTCCGCGTTTTCCGGTTCATGGCTTTCAAAATCCTATCGGAAGAATGCTGAATCGGCAAATCAAATAATGACAGACTTTCGGATTATCACGAAAGCTCTTCCATGAGCGGAAGTTCTATTTCCTCCGGATAGCAATACAAAACTCGAATCCAGACCAATCCTTCTATCTCGGAAAGAGCATGAAGCAAAAGATGCAGGCTCTTTTTCCCGTAAAGATCGGTTCCGTAAAGAGTCGTCTCCTGTGCCACTAAAATCAGTTCTTTCGCACTGCGTCTTCCTACGGAGTTCCTCGCCTCTTCCAAAAACCATGTCCATAGGAATGGAACGGAAATGCCCCTGAAGACGGGGAATAATACAATAACTGCAGTACTTATCGCAGCCTTCAGCTATTTTAGCAGCGGGTATAACGTTCTCCTCTCTACTCTCTTCATCTGTGAATCGAGACGACGTACATAGTCTTTCACTGAGGCAATCTCGTCTATTTCGGGAAGTTCCTTCCGTATTTCATCCTTATATCGTTCCACAAGGCAGCCGGCAACAATCAGTTTCTTAAGTCTTCCGCTTTTCTTATACTCCGCTAAATCCAATATGGTATTTATGCTTTCTGTCTTTAGCCGGTCCGATAAACGAGCAGGTATTCACAATTGCAATATCCGCTTCAGACGGATCCAAAGTTACCTCAGAGCCCTCATATTTTTCCAAAAGTTCCGATAAGAGCTTCTCCGAATCCACTCTGTTTTTATCACAACCGAGGCTTTCCAAATACAGCTTCATTATTCTTCACCGTCTGATGGATAATCTCCGTCGGAATAGTCATCCTCTTCCTCGTCTTCCTCGTCGATATACTCTTCTTCCTCTGCCTCCGGATCGTCCTCTTCCTCGTCTTCCCTCGTCCAAATCTTCATCTAAGGCATAGCGTGAAAAGTCTTCCGTTTCATGAGAATGCTGTATCGGCTCTCTTCATAATCCAAGCCCTTCTCTACATTAACCAGATTCTTGAAATCTCTTCAATGGCAACGGAAAGAGGCTTTTCTTCCCTCCTCCGCCTTTACAAGCGGTGCATCCCCGTCAATAATCTGTCTGGCTCTTTTTGCACTGGCAATAACAACGGAGTAGCGAGACTGCACTTCCAATTCTCCCTCTTCTCTATTCTTATTCATAGAATCTATTAAGTCATTATATGTTGGACGTAGCATCTTCTATCCTCCTTAAATCCTTTTCTGATTTTTCAATCAAATCCAAGTGCGCTTCTACCCGGTCATGAGACGCACGAATTAGATTATGCAGTTTTTCGGTACAAGTGTCAATATCCGCATTCACTAAGATGTAATCGTAAGCTTCGACCCCTTCCGACTCAACAATGGCACGACTCAGACGTTTGTTGACAGTCGCCTCATCTTCCGTATTTCTGCCGATCAGTCTGCTGCGAGCTCCTCCGCCGAAGGCGGTGTCATAAAAATCAGAAGACTTCCGGATATTTCTTCTTAATCTTTAGAGCGCCTTGAATTTCAATCTCCAATATAACGTCTTTTCCCCGATTCAAACAGTCTTCCACAAATTTTCTGGGCGTTCCGTAATAGTTGTCCACATACTTCGCGTACTCAACCAGTTCATCCTTGTCTATCAGTTTCTTCAAAACGCGCTTTACTCACGAAAAATAGGATTTTCCCTCTTCTTCCCTTCTCTCAGGCGTCTCGTAGTCGCCGAAATAGATAAGGCATAATTATCATACTTCTCCGTAATGCGTTTCATAATGGTTCCTTTTCCTGCACCCGAAAACCCGGAAACCACAACCAACATCCCTTTTCTCCATCTTTCCTCTTCTATTCTATGTTCTGTACCTGCTCTCGCATTTTCTCAATACAATTCTTCGCTTTTAAAAGCAATATCCGTAATGTCTAAATCCGTAGCCTTGAAAGAATCGTATTGCTTTCCCGATTCATCTCCTGCATTAAAAATCCAAATCACGTCCCACTGCCGATTCTTCTTTCAGAATCGCTTTTACTCTTTGAATATGACTGTCCAATCTGGTAATTTCCTCATCGGTGCTGACTTTGTCTGAAAAGATTGCCACCTCTTCCAGAAGCCTTCCTTCATCAATATTTCTTCCTCCAGACTTTCTTCTATTTTCTTTCGTAAGCGCTTTTCATACTGCAGGCAGAATCTCCGGTTCCTTTTTCCTTCAAAAATTGAACATAAGACTCCATCTCGGATAGTTTTCAACTCTAAATCTTCCTGTAACTTACTCCCCTCGACTTCCCGAGAATGAAGGAATTCCTCTATCGCCTTATCTACAATAGAAAAGAAGTCCGTCTGCATCTTCTTCGACCTCTTCCTCTACAAGCCTGAAAGACTTCGGGATAAAGAAAATCCTATCCCCGCTGATAGAACAGGGAATACCGAGTTTTTCGGAAAGTTCCATGATTTCCTTTTTATATCTTTCCGCCAGGGCTTGATCCACCAGTAACTTCTTATTTCTTTTCGGCACTGTCCTCCAGCGAAAGGAATAACTCCACTTTCCCCGGGAAATTCGGTCTTTTCAAATGATTTCGAATACTCAATTCCATCGCTTGAAAGCTTCTGGGCAGTCGGAAACTCAAATCTAAAAATCGGGAATTCACCGACTTTATTTCTACCGTAATGTCACGTTCCTGTAAGTTGGCCGTAGCCCTCCCGAAACCGGTCATACTTTTTCATTTTTACGCACTCCTTTTCTCTTGTGTTTTTATCCTTTCGCCTATCCTAGGAAATACACAAGCTGGATCTCGTTCCGTTAATTTTTATGATAGCAAGGGACTAGGGCTTTTTCAAGGAAAAAGGTGGTTTTATGGCATTTGACGGTTTATTTTATCGGCTTTTGGTTTTCCGTGAGTTCAAAGATACGATTCTCGGAGGAAAAATCAGCAAAAATTGTGCAGAGTGAAAAGGATGAACTTCAACTCACAATCAAGGAAAGGCAGCAATATCTTCTGCATCTTTCCGTAAATCTTCTATTCCTTAGTTTATCTGACGGATAAAAATAAGACTGCACCGCTTACCGCACCAAGCTTTTTGTATGGCGCTAAGAAAGCATATCGGAAACGGAGTGATTCAAAAATATCACGCAGGCTTCCACTACACTCGGAAGAAGGGCTGGAGCGTGTTCTCCTTCTCCATATATCCCATAGAGATGAACTGGGCGACATAGGCACAAAATATCTTTCCGTAGAAATCATGGGGAAATATTCAACATCATCCTCTTAAAGGAAGATTTCACTATTCTGGACGCCATAAAAACGAATTTCCTCCGTACAATCTCTCGGTTCGAGAGGTTTTACCCGGGAGAAAGTACTTTATTCCCGACCAGTTCGAAAAAGAGAATCTCCTTTACTTTCCCTTGGAAAACTTGCAATCTTATTTGGAAAGCAGGGCGAAAAGCAGAAACGGAGAGTCTAAGGCGGAAACCCTCTCCGAGCTCCCTCTTCCACAGCAGTTTCCGGCTTAAGTCCGATGTCGGCCAGGGAGCTTTCCTTGGATGCCGGTCTTGCCTCCGATCAGGAATTGGACAAACTGTCTTCTTCCGACTGGAAAAAGCTTTTCCGAGGCCATTTGCAGACTTCGACTTCGGATTCAAGAAGGGAATTTCTCTCCCGCCATTCTCTACGAAAATGAAAAAGCCTTTGACTTTTCCGCCATTCCCGTACGGCAGTATAGCGGAAATCCCGCCTTTCACCTCGAGGTCTTTCCCTCTCCCTCCGAACTTCTTACATTTTACTACGGTGGAAAGGAAAAAGAGGACCGTGTCCGGCAAAAATCCACAGACTTAAAAAACAATGTACTACCTCTCTTGGAACGCGTCAGCAAAAAGCTGAGTTTGCAGGAAAAAGCAGCTGAAGGACACGGAGAAAAAGAGCGTTTTCGAATCTTCGGAGAATTGCTCACTACCTATGGGTACAGCTTAAAAGGCGGAGAAAAGAATTGATCTGTGAAAAATTATTACAATGGAACAGAGGAACACATTCCCTTGGATGAAAGCTTAAGTCCCATAGAAAATGCCAAAAAGTATTTTGAGAAATACGATAAGGCAAAGCGCACGGAATTAAATCTCTCCACACAAGTAAAAGGAAAGCAGAAGCACGCTTAAACACCTGCAATCCATCTTGAACAGTCTTTCCACCGCAGAGAATGCGGAAGACTTAGAAGATATACGAAGAGAAATGGGAGAATACGGCTACATGAAGCCACTCTCCAAGAAGAAGAAAAAAGAACGAAAAGAGGACAAATCCTCTCCGAGAATCTTCCGTTCCTCGGACGGCTATCTTCTCTATGTCGGAAGAACAATTATCAAAATGAAGAAGTCAGTTTCCGCATTGCGGAGGCAACGGACTTTTTGGTTCCATGTAAAAGGCTCAGCCGGTTCCCATGTCATTGCCAAAACGGAAGGAAAAGAATCTGGAAGAGCTTCCCGACCGTCTCTTTGAAGAAGCAGCCGAGCTTGCAGCCTACTTCTCCTCGGAAAAAGAAAGTGCCAAGGTGGAAGTGGATTATACGGAAAGAAAAAATTTAAAAAAGGTAGTGGGTGGAGCTCCCGGCTTTGTGATTTACCACCAAAACTATTCCATCCTTGTTTCGCCATAAAAAGTTCCGGAAGAGCTCAAGCTCCTCCGGAACTTTTCTATTCTTCTTCCCAATTCGTATAAACACTCTGCACATCATCGGATGCATCCAATAAATCAAGGGTTTTTCTTAAGTTCTTTACCGCTTCTTCCTCTGTCACGGAAACGGTATTACCGGGAATCATCACGACCTCCGCCTGTACCATGGGAATGTTCTCTTGTTCCAGATTTTCACGCACAGTGGAGAAATCTGCCGGACTCGTGATAATTTCATAGCTGTCATCCCGATCAATCAGATCCTCCGCACCTGCCATGATGGCAATATCCATCAGCGCATCAAAATCTTTATCCAGATCATCCATGACTTCCTTATCCAGAATAATCTGTCCCTTTTCTTCAAAGAGAAAGATACGGATCCCTGTGCGCCAAGACTCCCCTTCCCTTTGTGAAAGCGGAACGTACATCCGCCGCGGAACGATTCTTATTATCCGTTAATACCTTTACGATAATGGCAACGCCGTTTACACCGTAACCCTCATACTGCATTTCTTCAAAATTTACCGCGTCCAGTGCTCCGGCAACCTTCTTAATCCCGTTTTGAATGGTATCGTTCGGCATATTGTTTGCTTTTTGCCTTGGCAATGACATCCTCAAAGCTTTGAATTACTGTTCGGATCTGTTCCCCCCTGCTTTACCGCAAGGCGTTCATGACCGATAATCGTGAAAATCTTTCCCTTTGCCGCATCGTTCTTTTCTTTTTGCTCTAATATTGGAAAAACTTTGAATGGCCTGACATACTCTCTCCTCTAATCTTAGTGTACCTATTTTCTCTTTTTCTTCGCAAGTTTTTTCAGAATACCTGTGTTTCCTAGGAAAATCATCAATATGCAGGTTGGAATGCGGATCAAAAGTACCAATCCATTTTCTTTCCTCTGAAATAAACACGGGGAACACGATTGCCGAGACCGCATAAAAACTCATAAGGAAGACACCGAATTTTTCCCAATCATAAAGACTGATTGCTTCCTCTCCCTCTTCCCCCAAGAAGCGTCACCTCCTGGAAAAGAACTGCGTCTCGGCACTGACATCCACCATGAACTGGTCCATACAAACTCTGCCTAAAATAGGACATTTCTTTCCGCCTATAATAACCTCCGCCTTGCCGGAAAGCAACCTGGGATAACCGTCTCCATAGCCCACCGGAATCGTGGCAATCCGCATTTCCCTGTCCGTCACAAAGGCGGAACCGTAGGAAATTCCCTCTCCCTTCGGAACAGTCTTTATATGCGAGATTTTTCGCCTTCCAGGAAAGTGCCATCTTGAGAGGCAGGTCCTGTCGCACTTCCGAAGAAGGATAAATCCCGTAAAGCGCGATGCCGTCCCGTACCATATTGTACTCTGTACCGATATCTTCCAAGATCCCTGCAGAATTCGAAATATGACATAGGGGAATGGTATAGCCTTCTTTCTTCAAACTTTCCAAAAAATCGTGGAAGCGCTTTTGTTGTTTCAAGGTATAACTCTTGTCCGTCTCGTCACAGGATGCAAAATGAGAAAAAATTCCCTCCACCTCCACATAGGGACTATTCAAAATATCCATTGCCGTCTTCAAAAGCATCTTTTTCTTCTACTTGAATCCTGATTCTTCCCATTCCGGTATCCAAAGCGATATGTACCGCTAATGTAGTTTTTCTTCTTTCCGCTATTTTTTCGATTTTATCAAGTTGCCTCATGGTAAAGAGACTGGGCATTACCCGATAATCAAATAAAGACGTATATTGACTTTCGGGAACAACACCGAGAACCAGGATATTTTTTTCAATCCCGGCCTTTCTTAAGGTAATCGCTTCCTCTATAGTTGCCACACCGAAGAGAGCGCATTCTTCCTCTACCGCTTTCGCCACTTCTACCATACCGTGCCCATAAGCATCCATTTTAATTACGGCACAGAACGCCACGCATTCTCTCAAGCTTTTCTTACAAAGTCGAAGATTCTCTTCCATCCTGTCTAAATTCACAATGGCATAGGTTCTGTCGTAACTCTTTTTATCTGTCATCTTTCCTATCATCCTTTTCTATAAACTCTTCCATTGCAAGGGCAAAATAATGAGGAAGGTCCCTTGCCAAGACAGCATGTTCTCCCTCCGCTTCCGCAGCAAGCTTCCCCTCTCACCTGAATGAGAGACGAAAGACAGGCCGCCTGGAAATGCAAGTTCATGCTTATCTATTTCCGGATATCTTTCCTTTAAGACTGCCAAAAAGACCGGCTAAAAGACCGGCAAAAGCATCTCCGGATCCTCCCTTACTTCAGGATGGAGATGCCTCCCGATTATGGAAAAAGCCTTTCCTTTTCTCAAAATCGTCCCCTCCTCCCGGTACTGTTTTTCTCACCCGTATTCTCCAAAAAGGAGCAAACACCATGGTATCATGTGATTTCAGAATCAAAAATACAGCGATGCTCCACAGCATATTTTTGACAATTCTTCTCTGTTTTTTTAGAATTTCCTCAAGAGAGCAATGGCAAAGCCTCGAAAAATTCTTTCAGATGCGGCGTGAGAATAATCGGACAGTACTCCGCAGCCTTACATAATGCCTCGTCCAACAAAGAGGACTCCGCTATCACATTCAACGCATCCGCATCCAGAATAAGAAAAGCCGGAGGAAAGTTTCTTAGCTCGTTTAAAAGCTTCAAGAGAAGCCTTTCTCTATCTTCTCCCGTCCCGATTCCCGGACCGAATAGGATAATTTCACTTTTTGTAAAAATTCTTCCACCTTCAATTCTCTTACATCCAGAAAGAATCGCTTCAGGAACCATGGTTTGCAGAATACTCCTATTTTCCTCATCGGAGACCAGATGAACCAAACCCGCTCCTGTCCGATAGGCAGCCAAGGCGGAGAAAAAAAGCCGCTCCGGCCATCCCTTTTTCCGGCTATGATTCCCACAGTTCCGTAAGAACCCTTATGAGACAAAGGATTCCTCTTCTTGGAATGGATAAAAAGTATCTTTTTGTTTCACACAAAGCATCCATCTGCCCTCCGGCTTCTTTTTCCAAGGATTACTGCACTGTAATCACCAGACTTTTTGTGTTGGAAATACTCACCTCCAAAGCCTGTCCTCTCCGCGCTTTAAAAAGCTTTAAAAGCATTGCCGTAAAAAGCTTGACATAGGGTTTTCCAAGTTCATCCCGCAAAACCTCAATATCCAAAAAGTGAAAAAGCCTCTTATTCCGGTTCCAGTGCCTTTGCCACCGCTTCTTTCACACTAAAATCACCGGCAAGGCGAGAAGCTTTTCCCTCGCTTTGCCGGCGTTCTTCTTCTGTAAAAATCCTCTCTACTCTGCCCTTTTTCTGTAAACGCTCCACTCTAGCTATTTCCAGAATATCAGAGCCCACAGATATCATCATCATTGTTCCTCAAAAACACGGTAAGACAATCTCATCAAACTTTCGGAAAGATGCACATTTTCCACCACTACATGCTCAGGAACTTCCAAATCCACATGTGCAAAATTCAAAAATCCTCTTACCCCGTACGAAATAAGATCATCCACAATTTTAACGGCTGCATCCTTGGGAATGCAGCGCCGCCAAGCGAATATGATTTTTTTCTCCACAATATCCTTCATCGCGGACATGGGAGAAACCTTGACGCCTCCGGCTTCCTGTCCAATCACCTTCGGATTATTATCAAATACTCCCTTGATATCAAATCCTCTTTTTCTAAAATTGGTATAGTTCGAAAGTGCCAATCCCAAGTGTCCGGCACCGACGATAATCATCGAATGAACCTGATCAATTTTTCAGAATCTTGGCAATCTCTTCATGCAAATTGAAAACATTGTAGCCATACCCCTGCTGTCCGAAACCACCGAAATTATTTAAATCCTGTCGAATCTGTGATGCCGTTAAATGCATCCTCCGGGATAAATCCCCGGAGGAAATACGTTCTATTCCTTGATCCATCAAGTCTTCCAAATAACGGTAATACCGCGGAAGACGTTGGATAACTGCTTTTGATATCTCTTTATGTTCCATATTCTTTCACCTGATTTTTACTGCCTACCTTCCCAATATAATTACTTGTGAAAATGCTGTCAATGCTATAACAGGAAAAAGAATAAAAACATTCTTAGTTGGAAAATACCTTCCTGTAATCTGCAATAAACTTTTCAATACCGATATCCGTTGAGGGATGATGCATCATCTGCTTTAATACTTTTAAACGGTACGGTAGCAATATCCGCTCCGGTCTTAGCGCATTGTACCACATGAATCGGATGACGTACGGAGGCACAAATCACCTCTGTTTCAATCTCCGGATACATAGAAAAGATTTCCATGATGTCCTCAATTAAAATCATCCCGTCGGAAGCAATATCGTCTAATCTTCCGAGGAAAAGGAGAAACGTAGGTCGCTCCTGCTCTTGCGGCAAGGACAGCCTGTGTAGCAGAGAAAATCAGAGTAACGTTGGTTTTAATCCCCTCTTTGGAAAGAACCTTAACCGCCTTCATTCCTTCCTCCGTCATAGGAATCTTGACAACCATATTTTTAGAGATGGAAGCAATCTCTCTTCCCTCTTTAATCATATCTTCCGCCTTTACGGTATCCGCCTTTGACTTCGCCGGAGATAGGGCCGTCCAGAAAGGAAGCAATCTCCTAAGGTTTTCCGTATAGTCTCTTCCCTCCTTCGCAATCAAGGAAGGATTCGTCGTACATCCGCAAATAATTCCCATATCATAGGCTTCCCGAATTTCATCAACATTCGCAGTATCAATAAAAACTTCATATAACTCTCCTTTTTGGCTAAAATAAATACTTTTAAAACAACTGTCTCTCTTCTTTAAAGAGATCTTGCCATGTTTACAAGGTTCTCCACCGTGAAGCCGAAGTGCTTAAACAATTCCTTAGCAGGTCCCCGATGCACCGAATCCGTCCATCGATAAAGGATTTTCCTTTGAGACCTACATATTTGCCCCAGCCGAAGGAGGAAGGGCTTCCACAGAAATTCGTTTTTCAACGGAGACGGAAGTACCTTGTCCCGATACTCTTTGCTTTGCATTTCAAAAACTTCCATAGACGGCATGGAAACAACTCGAACCGCTCTTCCCTCTGCCCTTAAAATCTCTGCCGCATTTTCAGCGAGTTCCACCTCGGAACCGGTAGCAATGAAAATGAGTTCAGTGTTTTCTCGAGATCCGAAAGAATATAAGCTCCCTGCAGGGCTTCCTTTCCATCCCGGCATAGCTGCGGTAAGTTCTGTCTGCTTAAAACAATGGCGGTAGGACAATCCGTACTGCTCAATGCGGAGAACCAGGCGGCCGCTGTCTCCTGTCTGTCAGCAGGACGGAATACACGGAAATTCGGTGTTGAACGGAGCACTAGCCAATTGTTCAATTGGCTCATGAGTAGGACCATCCCTCCCCTACTCCGATACTGTCATGCGTCAAAATAAAGATTTGCGGAATCCGCATCAAAGCGGATAGTCTTGCCATTGGTTTAATATAATCACTGAAAACAAAGAAGGTAGATGCATAGGAACGGTATCCTCCATGTAAGAGAATGCCGTTTGCAATCCCGGCCATAGCCAGCTCTCTCACCCCGAAGTGGATGTTCTTGCCCAGTCTGTTCTCTTTCGAGAAGAATCCTTCTCCCTTCATTTTCCGTCTTGGTGGAAGGAGCAAGGTCTGCAGCACCTCAAAAAGATTCGGCACAGCCTCCTTTAAAAATCTGGAGAACTTCTCCGGAGGAGTTTCTGGTCGCATCCGCCTTCTCCTGTTTTGCCCAAAGTGCTTCATTGTTCACCAAATCCAATACTTTCTTGGGATCATGATAAGATACATATTTCTCATACTCTGCAGGGTATTTTTTCGCATACTCCGTTTTAACCGTCTCCCAAGCATCGTATGCCTTCTTTTTTTCTTCTAAAAGACCTTGATAGTGCGCGTAGACCTCTTCCGGAATGTAGAACGCTTCCTCATACTCCCAGTTCAGGAATTTACGCATCTCTTTGATATTTTTCTTCACCAAAGGCTCTCCGTGAGCGGAAGCCGTCCCCTGCTTCTTCGGAACCCCATAGCCGATATCCGTCTTGACCGTAATGAAATACGGTGCAGACTCATCTTCCTTAGCCTTCTGTAAAGCCGCAGCAATGGCCGAAACATCATTTCCATCTTCTACGGTAAGTGTTTTAAAGCCAAATGCCTCCATACGCTTCTGAACATTTTCCGTAAAGGCAATCTCCGTATTTCCCTCTATAGAAATATGATTGGAATCATACAAAATGGTCAGCTTATGTAAAATTCAACGTTCCCGCAAGAGACAGGGCTTCTGAGGAAATACCTTCCATAAGACATCCGTCGCCGCAAAGTGCATAAGTTCTGTGATCTACCAGGAAGCCCTTCTTTATTGAACTCCGCGCAAATGACTCTCCGCCATGGCAAAGCCGACTGCCATAGCCAGTCCGCTCCCCAAAGGGTCCCGTTGTAGCATCAACCCCCATGGTATGACCATACTCCGGATGTCCCGGGGTCAGGGGATCCCATTTGTCTAAATGACATCAAATCTTCTTTCTTAAGACCGCAAGAGAATAAATGTAATAGGGAATAAAGCAGCATGGAACCATGCCCTGCAGATAAAAATAAAGCGGTCTCTGTTTTCCCACTGTAAATGACTTGGATTAAAGTTCAAGAACTTGCCCCAGAGAGTATATGCGGCAGGCGCTGCTCCGAGAGGTAAACCGGGATGTCCGGAATTTGCCTTCTGTATGCCATCCGCGGAAAGTATACGAATACTGTTAATTGCTTTTGTTTCTATTTCCCTATTCATCGTTTCCTCCTACATTTCGTCCAAGAGTTTCTTAATAATTTTACCATAGGAAGTGAAAATGTCTATCTGTGAATCGGAAAAAAGGAAAAAGAACCTGGAATAATTCAGAATCATTCCAGAGTTCTCCTATCATACAGAAGATGGGAGTTGAACCCACATGAGTGTTACCTCACACGGACCTGAACCGTGCGCGTCTGCCATTCCGCCACTTCTGCGAACTCGGTAACTATAGCATTTTTGGATTTTACAGTCAAGCAAATTCTTTTTCCGTAAGCCAGGCGCACGCTACTCATCGAAAAAGACAAAAGTCCGGTGTTTTCAGCCATACGGCTCAAACTCCGGACTTTTTCAGATAGCGCAGAGGGTGGGACTCGAACCCACGCGCCCTTGCGGACAAACGGTTTTCAAGACCGCCTCGTTATGACCACTTCGATACCTCTGCAAGTAAATCTAAATCAGAGTAAAGGAAAAGGATGCTTTTGTCAATAGCTAAGTAAAAACGTTATAAAAAGATGTCTCAGGCTTCGCCTGGTCTACTCGTTATGAATATCGAAGGGACTATCCTTCGATTTACTCTGAAGCGCGAGACGGGAATCGAGACCCGCGACCTTCTCCTTAGCAGGAGACATAGTACCACTCTACCACTCGCGCACAATGCCCAGAGACCGGAATCGAGACCAGTGACACGAGGATTTTCAGTCCTCTGCTCTACCGACTGAGCTATCTGGGCAAAAAGCGGGTGATGAGAATCGAACCCACGTGTTCAGCTTGGAAGGCTGACATTCTACCATTGAACTACACCCGCAATTGTGTTCTCTTCTATTTTTCGAGCACGAACGATGATATATTACTATATGCCTTATAATCTTGTCAACGTTTTTCTTTTGCTGAAGTCTCGGAAGCACCTGTTTTTCCGCTCCTTCCCAATATGTTTGTCACCTTTCTTTGTTTCCAATATGTTTTCCACCTTCCTTTGTTCCAATGTCTGTCGCCTTTCTTTGTTCCAATGTCTGTTGCCTTCCTTTTCGCTCCAAAACAAGTGAAAAAGCATCCGCCCCTTCCCAAAAAGGAAAGGACGAGATGCTCTTCTCCATGACAAACAAGCGAAATAATCGTGTCACTCTTTCTTCTATTTCTCTGCGCTTTAATATTTATCTCCTGCGTTCGAGACAAACTCTTCTTCCGCTTCTCTATATTCCGGACATTACATTTACCGCCTTAACCGGTTTATTATATTCCGAGCGTACATCTACCGCCTTAACCGGTTTATTATATTCCGAACGTTTTGTTTCTTCCCGAAAAACTTCTTTGTTTTCCGGAACTTCTTCCATAAACTTCCTCTTTTTCATCCGGAACAACAGTCGGTTCTGCATCTAAGCCGGACTTGTCTCTTTTCGCGAGGCGGAATCTACTGATTTGATTTCGCAGTTTCTCAGCCCTGTTCATTTAACTCCATGCTCGCTGCAGAGCTTTCCTGTGCGGTAGCACTGTTATTTTAATACAACACTGGAAATCTGCTCAATTCCCGTAGTAATCTGGGATACTGCAGAGGATTGTTGCTCAGAGGCCTGGCGATTTCCGTGATTAAATTACTTAGAATTTTGTCCTTCAACTACCTGATGCAGAGTATTTGCCGTGCTGTCCGCAAGACTGCTTCCCGCTTCAACCGCTTTTTACCGTCTCATCGATAAGCACAGTTGTATTTTGCGCCGCTTCAGCAGATTTCTGCGCAAGATTACGAACTTCGTCAGCCACAACCGCAAAGCCTTTTCCCGCTTCACCCGCTCTGGCAGCCTCAATTGCCGCATTTAAAGGCGAGAATGTTGGTTTGGAAAGCAATGTCATCAATTGTCTTGATGATTTTACTGATTTCCGCTGATTTTTCATTGATATGGTTCATGGACTTCTTCATTTCCTGCATCTGTCCATCGCTCTTTAATAACTCTTCCTGCCCTACCTTGGCTTCAGAATCGGCCTTTCCCGCATTGTCCGCATTCATCTTAATTCGTGAGGAGATATCGCTGATTGTTGCAGACAACTCTTCGATACTGCTTGCCTGAGACATCGAGCCTTCCGTCAAATTCTGCGCTCCGTTTGACACATTCTTTGCAGATTCGGAAACCTGATCGGAGGAAAGTTGAATATTCCCGATTAAATCTGTCAGCTTATCCGACAAATCCAAAAGAGCCACCTTGACCTTAGCAAACTCTCCTGCATATTCATTCTTCAGCTCAATGTTCAGATTACCGTTTTGAATCTCATTTAAGCTGTCCGTAATCTCTTGAATATAAGCTCTGTAATCCTTTAATTGTCCTACCAATTGTCTGAGTCCATGTGCAAGAGATCCGATTTCATTCCTGCTCTTTACCGAGATTTCTTCGTCTAAAGAACCGGAGGCCAATTTTTTCACCGACTTGGTAAGTGCCAGAATCGGTTTAGCCTGTTTGTTTCCTACCCAAAGCGAGATGAAGAGCATGATAATCAGATAAACCGCAATGAAGAATCCCAAAGTCATCTGCAGGGGTTTCAATGGCTCCGTAAATATCCTTGTGGTCCGGTGTTACCACTACCTTCCAGCCATTGTCAAGTGTACTGAAGCCCAGCAAAACAGCATCCTTTTTACTTCCCTCATTTACGTATCCGCTGTCCGTACTGAGAATTTGGGAGATAACATTTTTGTATTTTCCGTCTAAAATATCAGCAAAATTTTCTCCATTTGTAAAATCCGGATGATATAAAAATTTTTCCGTCCGCATTTAAAAGATAGGTATCTCCCGGATGGTATTTTTGATGCTTTAAAAACAATTGATTCAGGTAATCAAAGTCAAAATCCACTCCGACAACCGCAAAGCCTTCCCGCTCTTTAAATAAACCGGGCTCACATAGGAAATAATGGTTTTTATTGATATTCGCATTAAAATACGGCTCCATCAAGTTGCCTTCTTGTTTTGCAACGGCGTATAGAACCATCCGACATGTTCCATATCACTGGGATCATATGCACCCAAATCCGTCAGAGTCACTTCTTCCAAAAGTACCGTTTCCGTCCGCATCCGTATAGAACGTTCCGGAAGTACCATAGGTGAGCTTCGGGTCATAACGAATATAAGAAGCTACCAAGCCCGTTGATATCCTTTGTGGAGGAAACAACCAGCTCATTCATACGCTTCTCGAAATCGCTGAAGTATTGACTGTCCTTCCTGAGAATTTTGTCTTCATCCGCAAGGCTGGAAGTTGCCATCACCAAGGAATCCACCTTCGACTGTACCAGATTTAAGACGCCATCCACAGACTCTCCCGTCTGTGCGGCAGCAATCGGCATAGTCTTGTTTCCATCGGAAACACTGATATTACTCATGTACAGCATTAAGGTGCCACGCAACATAGCAAAAGCAACCACGATGGGTAATAACATGCAAAGTATTAAAGTATTACGAATCGATTTCATTGTTTTCTCCTCTAAAAACCAATCTACCTCATTATCGGAGAAAAGTATTTGAAATATAATATTTATTAAAAATTTTATTTTTATCCAAGACTATATTAAGATTTGTTATCTTGCCAGTCCATGGAAGTTTTGCTATACTTTTTGCCAGTATTAAGATATAAAGGAGGCTGAATTATGGCTGAATCCGGAAGAAAAACAGGATTTCTACATGAGAAAAGAAGTCCCCCTTCCTTTCCATACTTTTTACATTATGTTTTTACCCTATCTTGTTCTAAATTCCTCGCATACTCTTCTTTTGTCCTGGCCACACCCAAATTGCAGGTCAATGATCCGACAGAGCATGGAGACAAAAACGCCTTGGCTGTGCTCGTGCATGTGGATTCCGTTCTTCCGATTAAGAATTTTTCCGCAAAGCTGGAGGGAGAAGAACTGAATTTTACAAAAGAAAATCAAAATTACCTTATTCCTGTCAGCAGTAACGGAAATCTTCGAATCAGTGTGACTTCTATCAACGGAATGCAAAAGGTGGTAAATTCCCAAATCAACAGTTTTGATGAAAATCCTCCCGTCATCGATGAGGACCATGTCGTTCTGGGTTCCGGTTATGTGGAGTTTACGGTAAGCGACACACAGTCGGGCGTTGACTTCGCTTCGATTTACGGAATAGACAAGGATGGCGACAATATAAAAAGCCAAAAATATTGATGAAAACACCGGTACGGTCAGTTTTCCATGAAAACAAACGGCATTACCGTCTATGTTTCCGACAATGCGAGGGGAATCAGGTAGCGGAAACTCTCAATTTGGAAGATTCTCCCTATCCTAAAACAAAGGCGGATTTGGAAGAAGAATCATCCGACAATAAAAGAAACCGCTTCCAAAAAGGAAGGATTCCGATAAAAGTTCTTCCAAGACAGAAAGCAGTTCCGATCCTCCAGAAGAAAAAACTCAGAAGCTTCAGCTTTTTGTACTATACCCGTTCATTAGGAAATCAAGGTATTGATTTCGCCAATGTATCGAGTATTTTCTTTTTCTTCTTCACTTCTCTTTTGCATAACCCGATCAATGGCAATCAAACTGTTTTTCCTTCTCTGTTCCGACAAGAAGAATCATGTACTGTTTATTGCTGCAACGAACAACAACATCCCCCTCTTCGAATGGTTTGGCTTAGAAGTTCTCCAAAAGCCTGCATACGCTCTTCCAGCCCTCTGCGATCAACATCCTCCGATTCTTCTACCGTAAAGGCACCATCTGTACCGGAATATGCCCTCTTTCTCCGCTACGTTTTGATAAAATGGTAGATACTGCAAAAATCATTATAATCCACCATATAAGCTCCCGGGAAGAAATCGCGATTCTCTATTCGTTTTTGAATGGATTCTAGGAAATAATATTTGCTTCCGCTTTTTCTTCCTCATCATCCTCATTGTAAACAAAATAGCCGCCCCTTCCCGCCGGACTTGACATGATACATTGCTTCATCGGCTTTCTGATAAAGGCTAAGAAAAGTCCAAGCCGTTTTTGGGCGAGGAGGAAACACCGATGGAAATTCCAAACTGTATCTTCGAAGTCTGTAAAGTCTCCGCAACTACCCGCTTTACCGCTCCGCAGATTTCTTCACATCTTTCCTGTAAGAGCCTCATCCTTCCAAAAAGCCTCTATAGAAAAATCACAAACTCATCTCCGCCAATTCTCCCTAAAAACATCATCGGAGCGGACAAATTTCTTTAAAGTATTGGCCGCAGAGAAAAGAACCTTATCTCCCATCTCATGTCCATAACGGTCATTTACCAGCTTAAAATGATCCAAATCCATCATCAAAAAGCAAACCGCTTTCCTGCGCATCTGCAGATTCTCATTAATCTGTTGTATAGAAGCGCTCCGATTCAGAAGACCTGTCAAAATGTCAATTTCCGCCTTCTTCTCCAGATGCTTTAAAGTTTCTTCCCCCTTCATAATCCGATCTCACGTCGAATCAACACGTCGGGAAGTAAAGGCTTCCGAATATAGTCATAAGCCCCTAAATCAAATCCCTTAATCTCATTTTTAGCATCATCGTCGGATGTCATAATCACAACCGGCACATTGCTTAACTCGTGATCTTCCAGCTGTCTAATCTCATTTAAAAATGGCATACCCGTCCATATCCGGCATATGTAAATCCCACTAAAAGCAAGTTAGGTCGAGTAACTGTCAGCTCCGAAAGAGCCGTTCTCGCATCGGCATGAGCACTTACTACATACTTGTCCTTCAGCGCCTTCTCGGCAATCTTCCACGGAATAGTTTCATCATCAACGATTACTATGCTTTGCAACATATTTCCTCACATTCTAAACATTTGCCACTTTTTTGGTGTGAATATATTCAATGTGTAACTTCTTTGTGGTAGGTAAGTACTTTTCACTGACCAATAGCTCTTTTCCGTTCATCAGATATATAAACTTCGTCCCACAATTCTCTGGATTCTGCTCTTTGGAAACAGCAGCATAGCGAGAAATTTGCAAAAACTCGTTTTCCGCCATATTCATCCATGAAGTTTTTCACCGAAAGATAGGTTTCCAATTCCTCATCCTTCGTATAAATCACCAGTCTTCTTCCTAACGTTTCCACATAGAGAATATCCGCTACATAGACTCTTCTCTTTTCACGATCCGCACATCAGTATATATCTTGCTTTCTCCAAACAATGCACAACAGCATTCATTACCTTGGCAAAACTTTTCGCACTCCACTGGCTTTTGAATATAGGAAAAAGCATGAATTTCAGATGCCTCTGTAATATAATCTTTCCACCGGTAATGAAAAATAATCTTCCGTTTGTTCCTAGATCTTTCAGATTTCTCGTGCAATATCGATCCCGTTCAATTCCGGCATGAAAATATCCAAGAGGAAAATATCCGATCCAATATTTCCCGGCTATCCTGTGAGACAGCTCTGCCCTGAAGGATAGAACTTAAGCTCTGCCTGCATTTCATTCTCCAGCAAATACTTTTCCAATAGGGACTTTCATAAGTTTTTGTTGCACTATCTCATCATCTGAAACCACAATCTTTAACCTGTCCATTATGTCACCTGTAGTTACCACAACCCCTATCTTTTTATTTTAAGGCTCCAAATACTTGAGGCCTCTCTACCGTCTTATTATATAGCCGTATAAAAGCACTATGATTATAACGAATATATGCATTGCCTCCTCTTTTTCAACTCCTTCCACCACCCGTTTAGCCGCATACTCCATCGCATTTTCCGAGAGCAATACTGCTCGACAGTAAGAGTAGTCGTTTTTAAGCCATGGGAGTATAACTCTGTATTTTTGCATAATCGGAACTTCGTGAAAGCATCTTCCAACTCCTTCTGTTTCTCCGTACTGTTTTCTTTAAATAGAGTAAGGATTTCTGAGACCGACTCATCCTGCATGCAATAAGCCGCTCAATCTCACGATCCAGAAGTTTCTCTCTTGTCCTCCTTTTCGGAAATGGTATGCTTCTTCATTTCCGCCCTCAAAATATTCCTCATTGCTTCTCTTCCTGATCAAAAATTTTCCGGTAGGAAGGTATAAAAGGCTCTTATCGAGTTCATTCCCCGATCACAGGCTTCAAAAGATAAGCATCAAATTTACTAAGCTTCCATCCTTATGGCTTTCAAATAAGTATACATTAGAGGAAAAAGCAATAACGGAATGGGCTTCCATATCGATTTTTCAATGGCTTGTTCCTGAATCCCAAGTCTCCTCACTGTTCATCCCGGCCATCATATGGTCCAAATAAACGATATCATAAGTTCGTTGCCAACTTTCTTTCCAAACATTCCTCACACCGGAATAGCAACATCGATCTGTACTTCGGTACGCTTCAAAAGATTCTTCACCAATTGCAGATTCAGTTCATTGTCATCCACAACCAGAATTTTGGCGTCACTGGCAATAAATCCCTTATTGAAACCGTTTCCGACCCCTTTTTGCTTTTTGTATCGGTCTTCAAAGTTCCCGATGGATTCATCATTTAAACGATACTGAGGAATATAAGCCGTAAAGCAGGACCCTTCTCCCCAGAGCACTTCTTAATTCTATGCGCCCATGCATCAATTTTGTTAAATATCTTGTGATTGGAAGTCCCAAACCGGTTCCCTGGATGTTCTTTCTCCAGCCGGAATGCACTCTTTGAAATTTTTGGAAAACCAATTTCTGATCTTTTTCACTGATTCCCAATCCGGTATCCTTCACCGCAAATTGCAATTCTGCAGGGGACAGCATTAGCTGGGAGGGCTGTTCCTCCTCATCTCCGGACTTACATTTGTCCTCCTCATTAAAAGAAAACTTTTTCTTCCACAGGCAAGCTTTTAAAAGTTACCGTCATGTAACTCATTCCTGTATCGGTATAGTTTGATTGTCATTATCCAGAGATTCACAAGTACCTCCCTTTACGCGGAAAAACATCTCCAAAAAGGACTGCCGGTGTATCCTCATCCACAATTACGGAGAAACGCAGATTCTTCCATTCCGCCCTAAAGCGGGCAGTATTACTGAGTTCATGCAAGAAATTGGCAAGTTCATAGGGTTTGGGAACCAACTTGATTCCTGAAGATTCAATACGCGAAAATCCAAAATAGTCGTTCACTAAAGAAAGCAGGCTTTTCTCCGAAAACCTGAATATTTCTGGCATACCCCAAGACAACATCATCATGACTCTCTCTGAGAATCATTTCATTCATCCCGATAACCGTATTGATTGACGTGCGAATCTCATGAGACATATTGGCCAAGAACTCGGACTGGACCTTTTCGGCAACCTCCAGCTTATTCTTTTCATTTCGGAACCTTATCGTATTCCATACTTTGACATATGAATCATCTGAAAAGCGAAAAATCACACTTCCAACGGAAAGACGCCCCTGGTTTTCATAAACCGTTTAAGAAGAAGGACACAAGCTCAATGCAGCTGAAGAGATAAGGGTACCTGGCAACTATCATCCATGTTAAATCTTTAAAAAGATCCGGATCACGCCAGCGAATCACGACAAAGCTTCTTGCAATGGCAAAACAGGTCAAAAGAAGTATGCAGTCAATCAATAAGTTCAATTCCGCAAGCTGTACAGACCTATTCCCGCGGAAACAATGATCAAAAAGATCACAAAGTGCTATCGATAGCACAGCCAATAAATCCCCTTTGATAATTTCCTCTTTCCACTTTTGATTGATAAACAACAAAGCCGGAATCGGAATCATAATCAAAGAAAGATATTCCATATTCCAAATCAACAAAAATATTATTGAAAAATCAGCTGTCTGGCATCAATCTGACACCCCATCCAAAGTCCTAAAAAGAACAGAACGGCTCCCAAATAAAATGAGCCCTTTTCCCTCTCCTCTCCTTCGATCCAGAATAAGATATTCCACAAGCAGACTCGATTCCATGAAAAATCAAACAAAGAGACGCAAAGATCTGCAAGATATTCTTCCATAAAATCTCGCAAATGATGGATAAACTCTCCAAAAATACAGTCCTTCCAGGGTATTTTCAACGCTTCTGGCTCTTCCTCTGAATTCGATTCGAATCGTACTCCCCCAACTGATCCTTCTGTATCGGAGACGCACCCAGTACAAAGGAGGGATTTTTACTGTTAAACGGAGGAATATCCTGATAGTCAAACTCGATACACCGGCTTTTCATCAATCCAAATTGTTAAATCCTGATGCATTGTCTTGATATAAAGTGTCGTCAATGAATAGGGACCTCGCTCGGAAGCTGTCTCTCAATCAGTAAACTTGATCAGAACCATCTCTTCCGAAGAGCCCAGTTTCTTTTTGAACCGTCCGGAAGAATTCTCTGCCACCCCGTTTTCAGCACTTCAAATTTATGCTCACGAAACCAAGCCTGTAATATTCTCGTACAGAGCTTCCAAAAATAAAGATAAAAATGAATAGCAGAAATAAGAGATAAATAAAGCGCAGTTTTTTCCGTTCTGTAATTATTTCATTTATTCTCTAAACTTCCTTCTACTTGTGAGCACATTTTCCTATTAGTATTTCGACAAAAATAGAAAAAGGTATAAAAATTAAATTATCTGACAAAAAGCTACTAAGAGAGGGTCAATCTCTTAGTAGCTTGCAGAGTCAAACTATTCCATTGAGTTTTCCCTCGTAGAAAGATGCATAGATTTGTTTCATGCAATCTTTTCTGATTCTAGAGTTGTGTTCTTCTGCTGAGCTCAAAGTGCTTCGCTCTCTTCCTCAGCATCTTCTTGGTATTTTTCCAAAATAGTTTGTTGAAGCAGTTCTCTCGTGGTGGAGCGGATAGGGTGCGCAATATCTCTGTACTCCCCGTCCGTAGTTTTTCTTGAAGGCATAGCGATAAATAAGCCCTTTTCTCCTTCGATAACCTTAATGTCGTGAATTACAAATTCCTCATCAAAAGTGATAGAAACAATGGCCTTCATCTTACCTTCTTTTTGTCAACCTTTGCGAACCCGTACATCTGTAACCTCCATGATACTCCTTCCTTTTTACATGGTATACCTTTCATTTTTCTCGATGACGATTCTGATATTCTCCGGTGTTCCAATGTAGGTTGTATTGGCGCGAATGGTGTCCCGGCTCTCCACGATGCAATTCTCTAATACGCTGTTATCTCCGATATACACATCATTCAGGATTACCGAATTCCGAACGATACAGTTGTTTCCAATGTAGACCTTACGGCACAGAACGGAATTTTCAACCGTTCCGTTGATAATGCAACCGCTGGCCACAATGGAGTTATGCACATTACTGTCCGGATTGTATTTTGCAGGCGGGTTGTCGGCCAATTTTTGTGTAAACACCAGGCGCCTGTTTAAAGAAATAATCCTGAATCTCTCCTTTGAGAAGTCCATATTCGTCTTGTAATAGGACTCCAGAGAAGCAATATTGCTCAATAGTGTTCAGTCTATAACCGTAGATTCGCTTTAAATTCTTATAGCGAACCAGAATATCCTTTACAAAATCATAGCGATCTTCGTCGTGGGCTTTTTCTAAAGCTCAATCAGAAGCCTTCTTCGAATGACATAGACTCCACAAGAAAGTATATTGGCATCCGTAAATACAGGCTTCTCCTCAAAGTCCGACGATTCGACTGTCCTCATTCATTTTCAGACAGCCAAAGCGGGAAATATCATCGTTTGCATCAATAGGCTTGCAAACAACGGTTATATCCGCTCTCTTTTCGATATGATATTCTAGTACCTTGTTGTAGTCAAGTTTATATACCCCATCTCCTGCTGCAATAATCACATAAGGCTCATGAGAAGACTGTAAAAAAACAAGGTTCTGGTAGAGAGCATCTGCTGTTCCTCTAAACCAGTCACCGTGTTCAGCGGTTATGGTCGGAGTAAAACATAAAGCTCCTCCTGTTTCTTCCAAAAATCCCACCATTTGGAAGAAGATAGATGTTGGTTTAAAGAGCGGGAATTGTATTGCGTCAGTACCGCAACCTTCTGAATATGAGAGTTGGACATATTCGAAAGGGCAAAATCTATCGCACGAAACGTTCCTGCTACAGGCATAGCAGAAATGGCTCTCTTATTGGAAAGCCGTGCATTCTTTGTTGTTTCCACCCGCCAGTATGATTCCGATAGCTCTCATAGTCTTTCCTCCTCCTTGATAATCACTCCTCCGCTAACAAGAAGTCCATCCGGATAGTCGGAAAGCTCTGTCGGTCCATATATAGCTGTATTTCTTCCCTATCTTACCCCATCCGGTATCAGGGAATTTTCCCGATGGTCGCAAGATTCGAGCAATAAACCCTGCTGTCATAGCTGATTCCTGGTATTCTCCAATACCGATTTCACAAGCCTTTTCCTATTATAACATTTTTCTGCCACCACAGCCCTGGTCGATGTGGGTATCTTCCTGATGACTGTGTTTTTCCATGATGATGCTGTTTGTAATGACTGCCCCATGTTCCATCTGTGACGCCCGGACCGATAATAGAATTCCGGATTTTTCCGTGAATCTCACAGCCTTCCGCAATAATAGAGCGCTCAATCTGTGCTTCGCTTGTATATACTGCAGGGGCCGCATTATCGGTTTGCGTGTAGATTTTCCAATACTCTTCGTATAAATTAAACTCCGGTATCAATGCAATGAGTTCCATATTGGATTCCCAGTAGGATAGAATGTTCCCCACATCCTTCCAGTATCCATTGAATTCATAAGCATAAATCTGTCCCTGCTTCTGAAAAAGATAGAATGATGTGTTTGCCAAAATCGCAATCGGGAACGTCTTTGTTTTGAATCAGAGCTTCCTTTAATACTTTCCCAATTAAAATGTAGATTCCCATCGAAGCCAAATTGCTCTTCGGATTTTTGGTTTTCTTGGAAATCCGTGATCCTGCCATGCTCATCCGTCACCGTTATACCAAAACGGCTGGCCTCTTCCATGGGTACCGGCATAGAAGCTAATAGTCAAGTCCGCTTTCATCGCTTTTATGGTATTCCAGCATTACCTCATAGTCCATCTTATACACATGATCCCCTGATAAAAATCAGTACATACTCCGGATCATAGTTTTCGATGTAGGCAATATTCTGATAGATGGCATTTGCCGTGCCAGAGTAAAAACCTGCATCCTGTAAAGACTCATGGGGTTGCAACACCGTAACACCGCCTCTGTTTTCCCTGGTCCAAGTCCCAAGGTATCCCAATCCTATGCGTGCGCATTGAGACGGAGAGGCTGATACTGTGTTAAGACTCCGACGGTGTCTATACCGGAGTTAATACAATTGCTTAACGGGAAATCGATAATGGAATACTTCCTCCAAAATGAAACTGCCGGTTTTGCTGACATTCTTCGTCAGAACACCAAGACGTGAACCTTGTCCACCAGCTAAAAAGCATGGCAATCATTTCCTTCTTGATCATCTTTACACCTCACCGCTTCTGGGAATTCTCGCTCTGGCTGAATCCGATTATAGAAAAATTGTAGTCAAAAAGAATCTCCTGCATCCGGTAATTGAATTATAGCATCGAATTAAAGCTGTTGAAAAACAGCTAAACTTTAAAATATTCACTATAAATTAGAATTTATTCTTGTGGATTTTGTGTAAATGTCCTTACATAGTAGCCATAAATAGAATTTAACTTTTCTTTTTTTCGTTTTTTCCTCCAACAATCGAAACTTTTCCTGTTTTGTTTATATTTCTATTAATCAGCAAGATATTTAAGCAATTCCGAAAACAAATATTAATATAACAAAATATTAGGAAACAGAGCTTTGTTCTGCTTCCTAATATTTTTATATGATAATTATTATTAATAGTCTAATATTTCAAAAATTAATAGTATTCTTTTCTCATAATTTTTCAATGTAAAAAGCATACCCACAAAAATACCCAAATAGTTTCCAAGCACATAGCCGAGAGTTCCTGTCAGTAGACTGGGAACAAATCAATTCAGTCCAGCCCTTTGATACAGCCATTGCAGCCGCTGTTGTAGGTCCACCCGACATTTGCATTGAAGCGATAATGATTTCTTCAATGGAAAACTTAAAGATTTTTCCAAGAATCAGAGAAACAATCATATTTGTCGCACAACAATCAAAGCCAATACCAAAAAGCAATGGTGACTCACGAATAATCATCGGTATAGAGGCAGGCGCTCTTATAACTGCAAAGAAGAGATAGATAGGAAGGTACCTATCTCCTGCGCTCCCTTTAACGGACGACATCTGCTTCGGGAAGAAGGATGCAATCAGCATGGTAAAGGTAGTAATCAGAAGATACTATTCCCGAAGAAGCCACCAATAAATTTACTTACAACATCTCCTCCCGAAAATGCAGAACTGATTACACCCGCAAGCTTTGTGGAAAGGGTAACAATGGTAAATGCGATTGCAACCGCAAAAGCTATATCCTTTAGAGAAATCTCCTGGCTCCCCAATACTTGGCAGCCATAGTCTTATTCTGATCCTGATCGGCGGTATTTGCTCGGAGCGCATCCTCATAGGGCTGTTTATACAGCTTCTTGATAATCGCCATGCAGGAAGAGAAATTAACACGAATACATAAATCGCCATAAGAAGATTGTCCGCAACCAAAGCGGCGGAAACCGTCTTGCCCGGCACCTCATACTGTTGTGACATCGCAATAAAGTTTACGGAGCCTCCCGTATATGTCCCCACAAACATCGGAATAATATCATTTAATTTGGGAATTGCATTTTTAATGCAGAATGCGCGAAGCCCCCAAGTAGAGTTCCCTACACTACTTAACAGATAAATCACAAGAATTCTTCCCGACTCTTTCCAGATTTTTTGACATTGGCATTAAAAAGAAGCAGCGGAACAGCAAGTGGTACAACATAGCCCCATACCGCATCATAAACCGGTGCATCCGTTGGAATGATATTCAAATTAGCAAGAATTAAAGTGAAAAAGTGTTGCCAAAAATACAGCCCGTTATCTTACTCGCCCATTTGTATTTCTGCTCCAGATAAATAGACAGCGCCGCACTAAGTGCCAAAAACCGTCCACAGCATCCGGTATCTTCAGCTGAAATTAAAGTGCCCATATTTTCCTCCTTCAATTTATCTTGATTTTAAAATTGATAGTAGAATAAGGTGAATCTTTTTCATTATGCATCGGAACGGAATAACAATTTTTTCATAATACTGCTCGCCCTCATAAAGTACTTTGTCCAGAAGTTCAGCCGTTTCTTTTTGCAAATGGCCGCAATCTTTTCATTGCACCTCCAGCAATGCCGTTATTTCCGCCTGCCCTCTCTTCCTTTTTGACACCTCCTTCTTATATTCTTCAATAAGCTGATAACACTTCGCCTGTACACTTCCTTGATATCTTTCTCACATGAAAACGACTTTTTGATAAGAAGCATCCGCCATAGCTCCAATCAAACGGTTTTGCCAGTAGAAGCTGTCCGTACTAACCTCCTTTTTGGTATTGCTAAAGTAATTTGGAATTTTTGTAACAGCTGAAAACATCGGAATTAAAGCATTGAAAACATTGGCTCTGAAAAGTGAACCAGTAATGCACTCCAAGTCCTTGCATTTTTTCTTCCTTGTTTTGATGAAGAGAAAGGAAGCTTTGTTCTTTCTATACCGATAGGGACGAATTTTGCTCAACTCGACTTAAATCTCCAAATTTTTCCATAGCAATCATAGGCTGTCCCTTGAAATGAGTAGAAAGCAGATATTTCACATCCATAGGCGTGATTTTTCTTTCCGGAACCATGGCCCAAGGAATATCATCGGAATCCGGCTTAAAGTCCGCTGACTCTCCCTCATAGCGAAAAGTATTCGGATTTAATCTTCTTAAAATATACCAGTTCTCGGAGTATTATAGACGTGGTCCGCATCACTATGACTTCCGAATGCCGCCCTGGGATTAAAATCTCCCTCAAAATCCAGATTTAAATGATGCTCAGCCATAAATTCTCTTAAGTCTTTTTGAGCAGATATGCTCCTTCTGTTTTCCAAATGCATCCTCCAAATCAAAGGAATCAATCCCTTGCTGATTTGCCATCATAACATAAGCATCATCCGGCACTTTTTGCAATAAAGTGATGCCCTCCCTATAGTTTCCAACCACCATATTTCCTTGGTATCGGAAAAAGCAACACCATTCATTTCTCATAGGTTCCGTACTTCTCCAAAAGCTCTCCCAGTCGAATCACACCTTCTCTGGCAGTATGAATATACGGAAGCAAGAGGCTTGTCATATCCTCCTCTCCTATTCCACCCGGAATCTCCTTTTCTTCCTTCTTTTATGCAAAACCACCAAAGGATCTGCTGCCTGCACTAATTCATTACTGGTAATAGTCTCCGTAGCCGAGACGGAAACATTGGCACTGTTCGTTCCGCGCCTGCCCATATTCCTTTATCTCCCAGTGCATCCGGAAAACAAATATAGTCCAAAGCCTTTTTCCGGTAGAGGAATTTCAACATGAGAAAGTACCGATTTATACTTCTTCGGAGCATTCTTCCCGGAAACTCTGAGCATCGAGTATACTCTCCCGAGCCGGAATCCATATTTCTGGCAATCATAGTGGAACCATCATAGCTGGCGTTTCTCACCATAAAGCGTTGTACAAGACATCATATTTCTCCTCTCATTATTTTTATTTTAGTTTAATTTGCATAAGAATTAATGTCAATAAATCTATAAAACCGGCAACTTTTATATAAATTATTTGCATTATAAAATTAATTAACACTTTTTCTTTTTGTTCTTTATTCTTTTCCTTCATGAAATATCTTTGCTCTTTTTTCTGCATCTATCTCTGCTTAAGAAGAGGCAAATAATCTTGAAAAAGCCTTAGCTTAAGTATACCTACAAAGATAGTTGCTGATTACGCTACTTTTTATGGCAAAATTTCATTTTATAGCTCTGCCATTCAGTTTAATTATGTATAAGGACTTATGGAAATCACAGGACTTCGGGATATTTTTCCTTTCCAAGGAGGAATATTTAAACCAGGAGGTTTGTGTCAGCGGATGGAGTAGCAGTAATCGATTCCAAGAATTTCCCGGCTTCCTCACTATTTCTGACGGAACTTTTTACACCGCTTCAGGTCGTATATCATGACGAAATGGCAAACTCGGGAAATTGCCAAGCTCGCGTAGGCGCTGCCGTTAGTCGTAAGCGGAAAAACTTATTCCACACCTGAAGCAAAGCAGGAATTTGAACTGCAGGCTGTGGAAATTTCCGTCAGAGGGGAAACGCAGCCGGATTATCCTTACAGAGGCATAGTCTGGAGTATTTGAGAACCATCCCGCATTTACGTCCCAGAACCAATACTTTTTCAGGCTGTATTTCGTATCCGCTCTCAAATTGCCTATGCGATTCATTCCTTCTTTCAGGAGAGGCTTTGTTCACGTCCATACTCCCTTTGATTACCGCATCCGATGCGGAAGGCGCGGGTGAAATGTTCGAGGTAACCACACTCCCCTTGAACGATGTCCCCATGAAGGACGGCGGAGTGGACTACAGCGAAGATTTTTTCGCGAAGAAAACCAGCCTTACCGTTTCCGGGCAGTTAAACGGAGAAGCATTTGCTCAGGCTTTTTCATGATATTTACACCTTCGGTCCAACCTTCCGTGCGGAAAAGTCCAACACACAAAGACATGCCGCGAATTCTGGATGATTGAGCCGGAAATGGCTTTTTGCCGACCCGATGATGTAATGTTTATTGCAGAAGACATGCTGAAGTACATTATTCAATACGTTTTGGTTAATGCACCGGAAGAATTGGAATTCTTGAATCAGTTTGTTGACAAGGGCCTTTTAGAGCGTCTGCAACATATTGCAAAGTCGGACTTTTGCCAGAGTAAGCTATACCGAGGCTGTAGAGATGCTTGAAAAAGGTAAACGACCGTTTTGAGTATAAGGTCAAGTGGGTTCGGATCTGCAAACAGAACATGAACGCTATTTGACGGAAGAAATCTATAAGTGTCCTGTCTTTGTAAACCGATTATCCCAAAGACATTAAATCTTTCTATATGAAGTTGAATGAAGACGGAAAAACGGTAGCCGCAGTGGATTGTCTGGTTCCGGGAATCGGAGAAATCATCGGCGGTTCTCAAAGAGAGGACGATTTGGATAAACTGACAAAACGGATGCAGGAACTGAATATGAATATGGAGGATTACCAATTCTATCTTGACCTGCGTAAGTACGGCAGTACCAGACACGGAGGATTCGGTTTAGCTTTGAAAGAGCGGTAATGTATATTACCGGAATGAGCAATATACGAGATGTGCTTCCTTCCCGAGAACCGTTGGCAACTGCTGAATTATAAAGGAAGGAACGTTCATGCGTTTTATTCATGCCTGATCTCCATTTGGGGATGATTCCTGATGGACAAAAATCATGGGGAAGAGAGCGGAGCAATGCCCTCCTCTCCTCTTGGATAAAAATTGTAGATTTAGCACTTAAGGAAAATGTGGATGCTTTGTTTCTTTTTGGGACAAAGCTTCCATTTTTCTCCTCTTAAAGGAAGATGTGGGAACGAACTGACAGAGTCTCTCCGGATTCCTTTTTGTCATGTCTTCTTTTATTCCAAGCCGGAGCTCTCCTACCATTTTCTGAATTCTGCAGATTTTTCCCATGAGAATGTACATATCCTGAGAAAGAAGAACAGAACAACTTTTATATTGAAGATTTAAACCTTTGAAAATTCTCAGCTTACAGGAAAAAGGCTGATAGGAAAAAGCGTTGGAGCATTTTTACCCCGGAACACAGCGGAGACGATGCGTTTTGCTTTTGGTAACGTTTCAAAGGAAGAACCTTTCCACTGAAATCCGGAAAAATGCTGGCTCTTCCTTTTTCCTATGTTGCTTTGGGGGGAGGCCGACAAAGCAAATTCTTCTTAAGAATACAGGCGCCTTCTCCGGGTCACCGGAAGCCCTCAGTAAGGATAATTTAGGGAGCATGGCGTATTTCTGGGAAAACCTCGATCCTTTGCAGATTGATGCTGCAAATTTATTCGACTTGCCGATATTATCAACACATTTCGCTTCATTTCCGTTTGGATACCGGTGTAGGAACCGAATGTCGAAACAGACTTCCGACGAAATCAGGAAAAAGAGGGATGCAACACATTTACCGCATCAAATTCAGCGGGAAAAGAGATCCCGAAACCCATGTCGGGGAAGATTTATTACCCCGGGAACAGTCGCGTCATTGAGTGGATTGATGAAAGTGTTCCGGAATATGACTTACACCTCTACCGTGAGCATAGTAACGATTTAATCGGATTTTATAGTCTGCTCTTACCTAGGAAAATGAGAACTTATCCGCCAGAGAAAAAGAGTTGTCTGCATTACGGTATCTCTGCACTGCTTTCCGGAGAAAATGATTATTACCAGCTTTGAAAATTCGGGTTCGGAAAAATTTCATCAATTTTCATTGGATTTTTCTCCCTCTGCAATGTAATTTACGGAGAAAAATGAGGCCGGAAAATCCACCTTACATGCTTTTATTCAGGGAATGCTTTTACGGTATTCCTTCTTCTCCGAGCAGGAAAAAGAGCAATTCTTTTCGTCACCGTCCGTTCCAAAAGGAGCCACCATTCGGCGGAAAGCTTTTTCTTTTCCTATCAAAATAAGTCCTATTGTCTGAGTCGGATTTCCTCTCCGGCGGAAATGCAGTGATTCTTCCGCTCGACACGAACATCCCCTGTCTCTGATGCCGATTGCTTTCTTTGAAAGAGGTGCTATCCTCTTTTTCCTCGGAAAGCTTTCATAATACGGTATTTATTCGTCGATCAAAATCCGGCACCGGACCGAGAATGGTAAAAGAATTGCAAAAGATTTTTCCAATATGGAACATAAAGCGGAAATATGCACAGTAATCCGGAAGCCGCCATTGCCTATCTTAGTGAAGAAGGAAAGAAAAATCCAAGAGCAGATTTATTTTCAGGCGGAAAAGGAATATTCCGCTTTACTGGGAGAGCGTTAAAAACAGCCAAAGAGAACTTTCCGCAAAGAGCGCAGAGGAAACACCGGATCTAATTTCAGACTCTGCGTCCGAAGTCAGCGTCCAGCATCTTTTCAGGAAGAAAATACAAAAGTGAAGGACTTGGTTGAAAATGAAAAATTTCCGCAATATTGCATTTACAAAAGAAATACAAACTTTGAGGAGTTTGTCCATTATGAGGGCTTCCACTCGGAAGAAGAGGTTCTGAACGAAGAAAGCACTGTAAAACAACTCTATCCGAAAGCGAGGCGTTAGACGGGCCAAAAGCAAGCTTTCCGTTTTTGTTTTTGCCTTTTTCTTGTCCGTGCTCTTCCTTTGCTACTCTTTATTGAGTTATCTGTATTTTTATACCGACTACCCCTATCTCCGTGGTTTTTGCATTTCAGATCTGTTCTGTTCCCATGCTTTCTATCCGGTATTCTGTTTGGGTCTTTTCTTCGAATTTTCTCTTTTTACGAGCTTTAGAAAGAAAGAAGCGTATCCAATTGGAACAGAGGCAGAATCTTTTCCGAGATTGCAAATAGAGAAATTTCTTGCCGCATACGCTGCTTTTTCAAACTCCAGTAAAGAAGAGGTGGACGAATCGGTCCTTCCTCTCTTTAGCCCTTATGTGTTGGATAAATATTATAGCGAAGTAAAAATTATTTCACATTGCTTTCTTGAAAAAGCGAGCAAAAATTGAGGAGCTAAATACCGATATTTCCAGCATTAAAAGAAGAAGAACAGAAAGAAGAAGAAAGAGCGTTTAGAGGAAGAAGAAAATGTGCTGGAGAAATTGCGTCAAATCATAGTTGGCAAAACAGAGCGAGCACACGTCCAAGCTCTATGATAACGAGAAGCTTCGTGAGAGCTGGAAGCCGTGCCGAAAGCAAAAGAAAGAATTCATGCTTTATCCGAAGAGTATCAAAAGTTTCGCCTTTTTATTTAAACGCAAAGAAACGGCAAAATTCTCTCCCATATCACCGGAGAACGCTATGATTCTCTTTATTGACCAGAATCTGCGTACCCTGCCGAATACGAGCAAAACAAATGCACTACGGAGCAGGCCTCTACCGGAACAATCGATCAGCTTCCTTTATCTTTCTGCGTATGGCCATGGCAAAGCTCTTGCAAAAAGAACTGGAAAGAATAATCACCTTCCTCATTTTTGATGACAGCTTTTGCCATGTACGATGAAAACACTGTCTGGCTGCAGCACTTTCTTTTATGTTAATAAGGCATATCCTGCTCAAATTCTTCTTCACCTCGTCAAGCAGGGAGGCCGAAGTTTTACAACAGCTCGATATCCTCACATGCAGCCTCTTGAGAAAAAGTTCCCGGCAACCCGGGAACTCCTTTTCATTAAACTCCTCATTTTTCTTTCTTTATTTTTCTATCTTTATGTTTTAAGTACTTATTTTCAGGACTGATCTGTCCTTTGTGCTGTGATAGACTCTCATAAAACTCACTGGGTCATCCCTTTGAACTTTAGAAACTCAAATTGGAAAGGCCCAGTCTTAATATTCTGAGTGTCACAGAAACCGAGAGTCGATCCAAGATGGAATAATCTCGAACCCACCACAGCATCCTCACTGGCTCATTATTCACCTTGCACTATTCAACAAGGGTTATAAAATCTATTTCCGTATAGGCATAAAAAGAGCCTAGATTTAATTCCGAAACTAGCTTTATCCTGTGCCTCTCCGCAAATCGCCACCAATAGGTCATCCGCATCGTACGATGATTAGAGATAATCGGTAACTCCAAAGCAATATTCTTATCCTGCGGGACGATAGACTGCTGCTCCCTCTTTCCCATAAGCCTTCTATATTTGCTCCGGCAGCCAGTCCCATTTTTCCGCCAAAATGCTTTCTGGAGAAAGTTGCGGATGCATCGGAAAAGTTTCCAATGGCACCAAATGCAATTTCTTCCAAGGTTGATCCGGTATAGATCAGATAGTCCGTCGCCTTTTTCAATCCGTACATCATTTGTAAAGCTTCTGTAAAGGTCATGTGTCTCCGTTAAATCGCCGTGCCTCGGACAAGTGAAAGATCTGGAGACATAAAACCTCCGCAACCTTTTCCAAAGTCAAGTGCTCGGCTTGAATGAAAAATAGATATAGCTTTAAGATAGAACTCTGTATCCCGATATTGTGCTTCACAGCACTTTCCGTCAGTTGCTCATCGTCGAGCATACTCTGTACCACAGAGCTCTCCAATATCTTTTACTACCGTGCATAAAGGAAAGTGAAGGGTTGATCCGCCTGTCTCATTACCGCCGAATCCACGCTCCAATTCATTTTGCAGAGAGGACATGATTCTGTCAACCGTGAATGTTCTGTTTTTCCGTAAGCTACCGGATGAGAGCTAAAAGTAAACTAAACTCTGTACTATCCCACCTCCCGCACCGGGAGCAACCTTCAGCATCGTACACTGCTAAACTGAAAGTCATAAACAATAAGGCTCATGTAAAGTATCTCTGGACGTGTCTATGATGTCGCTACCCAAGGTGTACTGGCACTATAAAGTATGGGCACAGCCATCAAGCACTCCACACCGTCGTAATTTTAACCAATTCACCGACACCCTTTATTAAAATACATGCAAAGCGAGCAGCCTGATGCATCATGTGGCCTTCGTCGGCTTCTCTCATCGCTTCACGTAATCAAAAGAACAGCGTGTACAGGATCGATCTCGGATGTCCAACTTTCTTGCATACCGCCTTTTTACTTCAATCCATGTTTCTTCCTCAAAACAGTTCGCATAGTTCTCATGAAGAATGCCGGAACGGCAAAAGTGAAAAAGAAAGGAACTCTTTTGTTACTTCTTTTCCCGTTTTCGCTAGTTATTAGCACAAATTCATCTCATAGATATTACAAATAAATCTTAAATAATATAGGATAAGCAAAAGAAGGGCTTCCCAAGCAGAAGTCCTTATGCTTTGTCAGCTACTGGTAAAAGTTCTCACTTAATAATCATCATAGCCAAAGAAAGAACGATGATATTGGCAATGCCGATTAGCCACAAAGAGCTTCCAGTCCCCACTTCATATAGGTTCAGCCTCCCACCTCAGCAGCACCCAGACCACTCCATTGCCAACACCGGGAGGTCGCACGGTGTGAAAAGGTTAATCAAGCCGCGCGTCAGCGGAGGATACGCCGGGCAAACCATAACGGATGCATTAAATCCAAGAGTGTTTGCCAGTCCGACCCATTACACAGGCATGCTGAGTAACTGCCAACTCGAAGTGGAGGAACCGGTGAAGCTGGAGCACCGTAAAATGATAAGACATCGTAGCGACCACAAAGCCGAACTCCTTAAGCAACGCTGCGGATCTATCCAGAATCCAAGCAATCCATATGTGTTAAGCCAGCATCACACCTGCGTGATACTGCCTGAGCAACTGCGCAACAAGGGCAACGGAAAGAAGATCTCTCTTTGCTCCGTCAAATAAGATAGGTATTAATAATTGTTTTCCGACATCCTTGCCATAGCCGACAAAGAACAGCTGCAAAAGTAAAACCAAGCAGCCAACTGCAAAAATACCACTGTCCAAGAGGAACACCGGTTAAGAAATCGGACCAGCCAAGTGCTGCAAGATAAGCCTCTTCATTTCCGCCAAAGGTGATGTCCTGATAGGAAATCAGAGAAGCAAACTCATAACCGCAAAAGAAATGGCGACACGATCAGAACGGCCTCAGTGCTTTCCGGTAAACCCAAGGTCTGCCCGTCATCCTTCATAAATGATCCTCTTCGTGTCCGCTGTCTCTCGTGTAAGGAAAGAATGGTGGATCCCTTTATCCGCTTTTACTTCTGGCATAACGCTAGAACAAAGATAATCGCGATAAGCAGTGAGCAGCCCAGCGCAAAGCCGAGAACCATGATGGTTGTGCTGCTGTAAGGAACTTGTGCGCTCTGTAATGCGGAGTTGCCGCACCTGTCGCAAAGGTTAATGGTGATCCCCAAAACACCGCAGCCTGCACCGAGGAGAACGGTTGCTACCGCAACAATGGTATCAAAGCCTGCCGCAACAAGGGCAGTAGTAATCAGAGCATAGAAGCCGATGGTCTCTTCCTGGCCATACCGTAGGTGGAGCTCGCCGATGGAGAAAAGAATCATCAAAATCACAATTAAAAACTTCTTCCTTCCGCTGATCTTCTTAACCAGATGATAGACCCCGCTTCCAGTGCACTGTCTTCATCACATACGCCGATAAATCCGCCGATGGATACGATAAACACGAATTAAGTCCGCTGCATCAACGAATCCTTTTGGGGGTGTTTATAAAAAGTTATTCAGCTTAGCCTTTAATATGTAGCTGTTCCGCCACCTGCAACGATAGCTATTACGTCTTTCGTAAGCACCTTTTTCCGGATTTAATCCGGAAATGATATCGTTACTGATGGCTGACCATTCAAAAGTACAACGGAAATAGATACATAAAACTGCCAAAATGATAACAAAATACTAAACGCTGTTGAAGATTGTTTTCGCTTTCACAGAAATACTATCCCCTTCTAGTTATTTTGTAATAATAGTACCTGTTTCACCCTTTCATGCAAGGGCTGCCTCTGTAAAGAGGTAATAAGAGCGGTTCCTCCGTTGGTATTATTCTTTACGAATTCCATACATGACTGAACCTTCGAAGCATACCGCCTGCGCAAACTGCTTCTCGGCAATATACTGCTCAGCTCTGCCAGATTCATGGTTTGAAAGTTCCTTCTGGTCCGGTTTGTTATGATTGATGCAAACTCTGTCTACAGCGGTAAGGATGATCAGCATATCCGGCCCGATATCCTGCGTAAAGAAGAGCACTGGAAATCGATCCCCTATCGATTACTGCCGCTACGCCCTTGCCGTCATGGTCTCTACTACGGGATGCCGCCGCCGCCAACCGTAATCACGATATCGCCAGCTTTCGCTGGCTGCTCAACAACCTTGAGCTCAACGATACGCTGCGGAATCGGAGATGGTACGACACGACGATAGCCGCGTCCGATCTTCCACATAGTGCATCCCTTCTCAGCGGCAATCTTGTCAGCCTTCTTCTTCGTATAGAAGCTTTTCCTACCGGCTTCAGTCAGCTAGCAAATCGTCCTCCTCGTCTACAACAACTTTGTAGCGATAACGGAAGCACATTCCTTATCGACATGACGTGCCTTTAATCTCCTTCTGAATTGCCGCTGCAAAATGATATCCGATATATCCCTCGGGACATGGCGTCGCGCACTCCGGGAACGCATATACGGTGTGTGCGCCCTTAGCGCTGGAAAACCGCATCTACAGGTTAATCGATCTTACCGCGCCCGTTTCCATGGCTCCCAATCGCCTTTGGCGTACGCTTCGGTCGATCCACGATTGTCTTTGCGGTATGACGTACTAAATCAAGCGTGCTTCGGGGTATTGCCTAAGGCATTTCGAGAGCTTCTGAAGCAACATACGTTTTGCCATGCTCTTCTCCTCCTACTTCAATGGCATACTGTGTACTAGCTCCAGGGCGCTTCTGATCTCTCCGCCCCGTGGAACTGTCTTGCGTGCTGCGCTAAGCGAACACGTCATCAGGTAACTCGTTGCCTCCTAAGCCGTACTTCTGGTAGATGTCCTCTCCGACAGTGGTATTACGGTCATGGAAGGAAGGCAGGCAGTGTAAAGAAAATAGCTGTCGTCAGCTTACATAGCCATAAAGCTCCTTGTTTACACCTGATACGGACGAAGAAGCTTGATTCTCTTTCTCCAAAAGTTCTGCCGGCTCACCCGCTGGAAAGTTTTCAGATGTCCGTGTAAGGACATCCGCATCCTTTGTCTGATTTTGATATCATCGGTAGTTCAATTCTCGTGCCCATCCTTTGCAGCTTCGCGGCTCTAGCAAACGGGATCATCAGTCGGCATAAAGCTCCTCGGTCCACAAGCACGAAGTGCATACCGAGCTGTGCGCCATAAGCAACCATTGCTGAACTGGCAACGTTGTTACGAGCATCGCCGAAGAAAGAATTTACGGCCTCTATCATCACCGAACTCTTCTCAACGGTAGATATTCGCAAGCATCTCCGTGTCGCATGAAGTCGGCCGGGCCCTGTTCCATACCGAACACCGGAATATTTTGCAAGGTCTTCAACAACCTCTGATCAACCATACTCAATACCGTCATAACATACGCTCCAATACCTTCGCGGTATCTGACTCTTCTTCCCATCCGAAGATCCAATCGAGGAGTAACGCCCATTCCTGTCACGAGCACTAACTCAAATGCACAACGAAAGTTCTTGTGGATATCTTCAAAAAAAAAGCAGAATGGCTTCCCTTCAAATAGCTGTGATCAACACCATTGCCTTTTAACTTTGAACCGGCAGAAAGTCCAAGCAGCACTTCATCCGGGTGTAAAATCCACAGTGTCAAAAGCTCTTCCTCCATTAACTCCCCATAGTACTTCCTCTTCTATCATAATTTTTAATTCACGAACAAGCGGCATAGAGTATACACCTGGGGCCGCCACGTCCCACACAGTTGTCTGATGCTTTAAGCTCCAGAACGTCAGCTTTTCGTTCTCCTCTCGACATTTGTTGGTTGCGTTAGTTGCTACCAGAAACGATAACCGTTCCGGGAGCGATACACAGTAGAAGAAACCGTCGTCCACTGCTCTCTGCTGCAGTGCATCTCCGGCACCGCAGGGGAATAAGATGAACCTTCGAAGTCCCATGAATCCTTGCAAGAATATCTTCCGCTTCCGGTATGCTCTTCAATCTTTACATCATGCTTTGCGGCATCCTTGGTGATAGCGAAAACTCAAAGGTTCCCATGATTCCCGGTGGATGGTAAAGGCATCGGTATCAATCTGCGTAAATGGTATCCAAATGCATGAAAGCACGGCCAACTGAATATTAATGTGCTAGAACGGTCTCAATCTTATTGCCTTCTGTTCTCATAGAACATCTTCATAGCAAGTTCCTGAACTTCAGCTGTGTTCTCTGGAGACATTCCATGAAGAGTAACTTCGTTTACGTTTAATACGTCTCCACCTCTTCGATGCGGAAGTAGCTGTTACGCCATAGAGGTCAGGAACATTTGCAAGCAATCAGGATACTGAAGATGTAATCCGTATAAATGGTCTTTACCGATTTCTGGTTACGGAGAAGACCGTTGATAACTGCACCTGCTCTACTGAAGCGAACGGGTCACGTGTGAAGTACAGGTTCGGCATCGATTAACAAGAAGGTGGAAGCGGTTGCACGCGGCCCGCTCAGAAATTGGTATGAATCTTCGCCAAGCTCGTAGCAGGAAGTGAGATACCCGCCATCGTCTTCAAACCAATTCCCTTCTCGTCCTTAAACTTCCAAATAATTTTGATAATCATGATATTCTCCGTGTGTACACTGGACCTCGGTAATCCACTGATTCCAAGAACTGCTCCTTGATCGTCAGCCTCTAGTGCTTCTCGCCGCCATCAAAATCCTCGGTAAACAACAACCTCTACACCATGATCTCTTTAAAATATTTGCAAAACGATCAAGTGCTCAAGCTTTAAAGCCCACAAACCAGAAACATTACTCAAACAACAATCCTCCTAATGTATCCGGGGTTAAATAAGTCTAAATAATTCATCACCAGCCTATGAAGTAAAACTTTTTGTTGAGTTTTTTAATCCACTCAACATGAATGTTGACATGATTTTCTCCTTCTAATTCCAATTGATTCCCATAACTTGAAATGGGTGCGCTTAATTTAAAATTGTGAAAAATCAATCATTAACCCTAGAAAAGGTTTCATTGATATTATTTCCAAAATGTGCATGAAAAATACACTCAGACTTTTCTCTCATTGTAATCTTATTGCTGTTTTCATGGTGAAGTAGAGTGCCAAATATTTTGTATTTTTTACAAAATTTATACACAGAATGAAACTATTTTCTTATCAGACAGAAAAACCGTACTGTAGCGGACCTTTACTCACCCTTTTAAATTCATCCTCTACGGTACGGTTTTGAAACCTACTTATCCTTGATTTAGTTTGGTTCTCCTCTTCCAGCCTTAAATCGTTTCCACAGACTTCAATACCTTCTCCAAAATCTGAATCATCGCCTGTAACCTCAATATTCATATAAGTTTTTTTCCCGGATATACTGTTCAAACTCCTTAGACAGCTTCCAATAAGTTGTCTCTGCCTCTGTGGCTCAAGACTGATTTCCTCCTTCCGTGGCTTTCCGCTATATTCCGCCTTTACAGCCTCCAAGCCTCTCTCTGCAGTATTTCTATCCTCATCACGAATAATTTCCCTGACTCACTGTTTCAAAATTATGTACCATTCTGCTTCAAGATAAATCATTTTCCCCTGCGTCAATGTCAGTTCATCATCGTACCTGTCAAATTATAGTGACCCTCATCGGAATCTTTTTCGATTTCTTGCCAATGCCTTTCATAGATTTCTTATTTAAAAAATCCGTTTACGAATGGCAACATCTGCTTTACTACCTCTGTATTTCCCTACCGTTCTTTTCCGATGAAGACATACAGCCTCCAAAAAGCAAAAATATCCAGTAGATAGATTCCTGTCAAAATAATATCCTTGATTTTAACAAAAAAGAAATACAGGCTCTAAGGGAAGGCTGCAAAAACTAATAAAATAAGAGGAACGAATCAAAACTTCAACAAACTGACCGGCTTTATATAAACGGCAAAGAATTTATCTGCAATAAAAAGGGCGCACCTTTCTTTTGCAAATCCCCTGTGACGGCCTCTTTAACCTGATGTTTTCCTGTTTCAGCGGTGCACTCGTCCGCAATGCGTTCTTTTTATTCCCTATTTTCGCCGCATCTCTTTCACTTTTGTGCTTTTTATCTTTCCGCTACTCTGACTGATTTTCGTCATATTGACTGTTCCAGTTCTTTCTGCCTGTCTTAATTGTCTTTTCTATTTTCCCGTTACAGCTGCTCTGTCTTTTTCAAAATGCCTGTTTCGCTTTTTTCTTTCCAAGAGATTCCTGCAATTCCTCCCAGACATTCCATGATAATTCTCTAATCTGCCTTTGCTCAACGAAAAGTTTAGGATTTTCTGTTTCAGTCCCATTTTCGGTCTTCCGTCTTTCTTCTATTTTCAGAAAAATCTGTGGTTCATTATTGTATCATTCTTTACTTATAACATACTTTCCTGACTCTTACAATGAACTCATGCCACTTTTTGTAAGAAGTTTCTGCAATACAATTCTTTGATTATAATTTTTCAATACCTAAGATATACGGAAATTATTTGACAAAAAAACTTTTCAGACTGTTTGAAAGCTTCCTACGGTGACACTTCCGTCCCGGTAAGGAAAAAGAATGATTTTCAAGATGATCTTATACGGAGGGTTTGAATGTTTCTGATTAAGCGACAATACTGAAAACGTGAAAAGTGATAGCGTCCGGGCAGTGGTGGAAGGAACGGAAAACAGGACCAAAAAGTTCAGTACTGCATTAAAGAAATTCGTCATCATTTTGATTTGCTGCCGGTCCCATCTGGCTATTATTTCCGGCAAGTAATTCCGGGAATTCTCAAAACCCGATCAAAACGATTCTTCTTTCCGACTCCTTTTATGGAGGAGATTTACTTGACGGATTGGAAAATTCAGGTGATTGAAGAATAAAGGACCGTAAAATCAAATATTTTCTGAGTATTATAGGCTCTGAACTTGGGGCACGCTTCCGCTTGTTGTTTGACTGAGCAGTGGTTTCGAGCACCACTGCTCACTTTGCTTGTAAAGCAACTGAAGTTGAGTCCAGACAGGACAACTTTCTGATGAAAAGTTTGTCCTGCTGCAGGGATATTAAGCGAAAATCCTATGTTTCTCTTTGTTTTTCTGCAAGTACTGACGGCCCAGACTACCCTGCATTCAGACCTATATTGCAAAGAATTTCTTATTATTTGATTTTATGTCTCTCTTTCCTCATAATCGAAGGCTACCTGCAAACGCTGTATCTCGTTCTCTGCTGAAAGGCTTTACAGCCCTCGTTTTTACTCTTTGCCAGTTCCTTCTAAGTGGAGTCTCCCTCACATCCAGCCTGGAGAAGTGCAAACATATTTCATAGCTCCTCTACACCGGGCCATGGAAAGGATCGCGGAGACACCGCAGGCAAACTCGAATAGGGCCAGGAAAAGCCTGGCTGCCTCTCCTTCACACCGCTTCATCAATCTTTGTGGAAGCAGTTCGGTACATTCCCCGTCCGTGTGCGCTGCTGTGATTGTTCCCTCGTATAGCTGCCTTTATTGACAAAATCCACGGTCTTTCCGCAAGCAAGTGTGGTTCATGCCGTCCGTATCGATCTCTTCTTTCTCCAGCAAGTTCCAAGTATGCACTTTCCATGACCTCTAAAGTCCGTCTCAAAGTGAAGTCTTGCCCTCCTGGAATACTAAACCCAGTCCCATAGAGTGCAGGTCTGCCAGTTCACAGCTGGGAAAATACCTCTGGTCCTTTCCTTCAGGTTCCCTCCAGTAGAGCTGCTGCTTCCCCCACCCACTGGAAATATATTATAATGGCAGGATGGCTCAGTAGTTTACAAAAATCTCAATCTTCTTATCCTTTACGAAGTACGATGCGCATACCGCAATGCCGGGTTTACTTCGTAATCCCTGCTCTAAAAGAAGCCTTCATGGAAGCGGCACCCTCCATCAGTTCACAAATGCCTTTGTCTGGTAACGGCAATGGGAAGAAGGCCAACGCGTCAGCACGGGAGTATCCTCCTTACATCACCCGGTACCACTAAATTTCATAGCCCATCCTCATCGAAAGACTCTTTAAAGTTCTCTATGACGCACAGAAAGGTAACTTCTGTGGCTCCCTTCTTTCCTGTACTTCTTCCAGCATAGTCTTTAAACACAATGGAATGTAATGGTGGCCTGGAAGTAGTGTGTCCTGACTTCAAAATGATATTACGGAAAAACTCTTTCCCTTTAGTAAAACCTGCTTTTAAATCGAAATGTGCACAGCAGCCATTACTCCCATAGTAAACTCCTGTGCCTTCTCTCCTCTCAAGCCCACGGGGCCAGATTCAAAACTACGCTCTGCTCTGCGAGTAGACCCTGCCACAATGAGCGGACCAGTAAGTTTACCTAAAATCCTCCGAATCTTTTAAATGCTGCCTGAATTCTTTTAAACTCCTTTATCATAATTCTCCGGAAGGTCAACCCAGCTGAGAGAAAAATCACGCACCCGCCTCTCTAGTAAAACCCTCGCTAAGAGCGTCTGCGCCTTGAAATTGGAAGCGGCCTCTCGGAAAACAAATTGCCCTGTCTTCATAAATCCAATTTCAGCATATTCTTCTCCTTTCGCAAAACCTGTCCGTTAAAACCACTTCTATATAAAAGGTCAAAACCCCAAGCACAACTCTGTTATTATAAAACAGGTAAGATATATGCAAGCCTTTCCTGTTTTAGAAATCTTTCTTAAAAATACTTCTAAAATCTAAAGCACAAACTGGATTTCTCGATTCAGATGAAACTCTCCACAAAATCTTTATTCTGATTCAGATTACACTCTCCGCAAAAACCTAAATATAAAATTCACTGCTTTTTCTATGGCTCTTTGCTTCAAATTCTTTGTATAATGCCTCATTATTTCGCCTCATCGGAAAATAAAGGAAGAATTATAAAAAGGAACGCTGTTCTTTGTAGCATCCAGCATTAGTGGCAATCTCCATTTCACAGCATGGCATCAAAGGTTTTTCTCAGCATTCTTTGTTTCATGAGGAGAGTTGCTAAAAGCCGCCCCGAATCACCTGTCCCGGAGCAGTAACTGTTATGACTTGCGGATTAATTTTCTTATTCACTTCTACGGTAAGTTCGAGAAGCCGTGCATCCGTCACATCCTACTTTCCCACGTCTGTAATTCTCCTGAGGGGATAACCCAAAGCTTATCACATCCACATCGTACTGCAAGGCATCCCTCGAAATCACGACATGCACCTCCTGGAGAAATCGCTCCGGCAATCCCCTGTATTAAAAATGTAATCCTCGGATGAAAACGGTCAATCAAAGCCTGCGCAAGCTTCTGCCGTTGTATTTACTCTATTCCAATGAAATCAAAGACGACATCTCTTCCGGAGAGTCTTCCCTTATAAAATGATAGGACTCCTGTATTGATTTCTTCCGCCTCTTCACAGAGCTTGAATCCGCGGGCAACCTCTTCCTCCATGGCACCAACATTCCAATCATTTTCTCCTTTTTCACACTACGCTTCTTTTCTACACTACGTTTCCTTTTTTCTACACTACGTTTCTTTTTTCTACGCTATGATTTCATCCAAAACTGATCGATAACAGCCAGGAACATCTTCTGCTGTCTCTTTCTCTCTGGACGCTTCCATCGCTTTAATATACTTTTCCTGTCCCTGGGCGAAGCTCTTTCAAGACAGTCCAAGAGTACCTGAAGGATTCCTCCACTCTTCCTGAGGAAGAATCCATGAGAAAAGCCCAGCAGAGAAGGACTCCGGATTTATCATTCCGTCTCCTGGAAGCCTTTTTTTCGGTAGAGGAATCAGGATGTTCGCTTTTTAAGGCCAGAACTTATGAATCACACTGCTCCGGCGCGGGAAATCACAAAATCCGTTGCCTGATAGAGGTCGGCAGCCTCCTCGATCTACATATGGGAACTGCCTTGGAAAGAGACTTGTCCTCATTCTTCTTCCCGCAGATGATGCAGATGTCGTAAGTTTTCCCTTAATTTTCTTAGATTCTGAACGGCAGTGTTGATTGCCACTTATTTCAGACTTCCGCCAATCACCATCATCACCGGCTTTTCCGAGTAGCCGCAGTTTTAAATTTCTCTCCCTGCTTCCTGTAAAGTTTTCTAATCGGCAGCACTGGTACAACCGCCTTCCCTTGGGGAGAAGGGAAACCGTTTCGAAATTACAGCAGATTTTCTCGTAGGAATGGTCACTTGTTTCGCCAGTCCGGGTGTAAACTGACCTTACGAAGCAACAATCGATCTTGTGCTTGCCGCCGCAAGATAACAGGTACCGAATAAAGCCTTTGAAAAGACCAGATCGATCTTCCAGTGCCTGAATCTGCTTTCTTGCCTGAAAATCCGCCGATTACCCGCGAAAAGGTAGTCCGTGAGATTTCCGGAAAAGAGATAGCGACGCAGCTTTCCTGTCGAAATCCTGATGCAGTGAGTCCTGGGCTCTTTCCGCCAGCCCTTCTCTCTGCCGTCGTTCCGACCCCATGGTAACAATCGCAGCTGCTTTTCTCTTAATTCCCCGAGTAAGGCAAGGTTCTAAAGTAGTGGTTTCATGCGCGTTCCTCCGCCGGTTACCAATATCTTAGCCATGAAGCTTTCCTTTTTACCATCTTTTCCTGCAAAACTTCCATTTCGCCATCAGCATATCTCGGAAGCGTTCTGCGAGACACGCCTTTCCTGTCCCGAAACGCGGAATAATGTGCACGCTGAAAGTGATGCACGGTCTGCCCTTGGCTACTTTCTGCTGTTATTTCTGCACGATATTGCAGCCCTCGCTGTTGCCTTCCCAGATCGCCTCTCGCCACTTTTTGCCAGAGTGAAAGACTCTGGAAGCACCGCATCATCCAGTACCAGAGGTCCTCTCTCTGTGGCTCCTCGCAAATAAGAGTACGACCGGGTGTGCGGTGCACATCCAAAATCACCTGAAAAATCCGCATCCCTCACAAATGTCTTTCGAGGGAATCTCTCTGTTTGCTATTTTGCCAGAAAAGGCTATCCGCACTCATTTTTGCCTCCTTTATCCTAGCTGATTTTTACCGTTTCCAAGTAAATCCACTGGCAAAGACTACTGCAAATACTACATTATAAAGATCACTGGCAAATACTTTCTGCAAATACTGTCCGTATAGGCACTGCGATTCTTTGCCACTTCCTCGCTGAGTTCCGGCAGCAGCACCGTTCCGCCGCCGCGCAGCCCGCCCTTCCGGTCCCATATCACTGGGTGATACCGCACATTTACTGACATCCACGTTATGCTCCAATCACCAGCACGGTAACATTTGCGCTGTCGGTGCCTTTGTGCAGTATTTCCACGAGCTCCGTACATCTCATGCAAGTCCGCAGTCGCCTCGTCCAGAGTTGATACAGAGTCTTTCCGGTACCTTCTGGCTCAGCTCCGATGCCAGCTTGATCTGCTGTGCCCTCCTCCGGAAAGCTGGCATGTGCTGTCCCAGCTGGATATAGGAAAGTCCCCACATCCATCAAGGTCTGCATCTTACGACTAATGCTGGGAATATTTTCATGTCAATGCCTCTTCCACTGTCATATTTAAACACATAGATGTTCTTTCCCTTGTATTTTACTCCAAAGTTTTCCTGTTATAACGCTTTCCGCCGCAAACCTCACAGGTACTATAGACATCCGGCAGGAAGTGCATCTCAATCTTTTTACAATTCCGTCTCCACTGCAGGCTTCACAACGACCGCCTTTGACATTGAAAGAGAATCTTCCTTTGTTGCAGCCTCTTCCTCTGGCATCCTTAGAACTCGCAAAAGAGTCGCGAATGAGGCCAAAACCCCGGTATAAGTTGCCGGATTCGAACGCGTCCTTCCGATCGGACTTCTGGTCTATATCGATCACCCTTTATCCAGGTACTCTGTTCCCGTGATTTTTACGGAACTTACCCGGTACCAATCTCGCCTTATTTAAAGTTTTTCGCGCAGTACTTGTGCACGATTTCATTTATGGGGAGGATTTTCCGAACCCTGAAACCCCGGTCACACAGGTAAAGACCGAAAGCGGAATCTGACATCGATATTCTTTAAATTGTTCTCCTCGCGCCGAAAACATCCAAGGTAGTGGGTATGGGGTCTTCTGCTTTTTCGGGAGTGGAATCTTCTTTTTCCCGCTTAGATACTGTCCCGTTATGGAAGCTGGATTTTGAATGATTTCTTCCGCCGTTCCCACGGCAACTACCTCTCCTCCGTGCTCTCCCGCACCGGGACCGATATCTACGATCATATCCGCTTCCCGCATGGTATCCTCATCGATGTTCTACGACGATAACGGAGTTTCCGAGGTCACGAAGCCGTTTTAAGTGTTGCAATCAGCTTATCGTTGTCCTCTTTGGTGAAGACCGATGCTCGGCTCATCCAGAATATAGGGCAACCCCCACAAGACCCGGATCCAATCTGGGTCAGCCAAACGAATTCTCTGCGACTCCCTCCAGAAAGTGTTCCCTGCGGAACGGCAAGGCTTTACAGTACTTGCCGATATCCAGCATAAACCCCGATCGTGCCTAATTTCCCGAAGAATCTGCTCCGCAATCTTCGCTTCCATAGGCTTTTAAACGAATAGAATTAATCCCAGTCAAAGCAACTCATCCATGGAAAGCATGGTCGCCCTCATGAATATTTTTCTCTCCCACAGTCACCCCCAAGGAAGAAGGCTTCAGTCTCGCCCCATGGCAGCTCGGACAGGGAGTACCGCATAAACTGCTCATACTCTATCTTCATTTTCTCGGAAAAACACTCTTTATAGCGGCAGTTCGATGTTGGCAGTAAGCCCTCAAAGGCCACCTGATGCACTGCACCCTTGCCGTACTGCGTGACTGATAATGCACTGTTACGCGCCTGACCCCTCGTGCCGTTTATGATGAGATCCTCTCACCTTTCCGAAAGCTCCTGGAAAGGGCGTATCCAAAGAAAAGCTGTACTTCTCACTCATGGCCACGCATGGCATGAGTAAAACTTCCTTCATCCTTCGAGTTCATCCAGCCCAGTACGGAAATAGCGCCTTCATTTAAGGAGAGGCTCTCATCCGAATCATCAGCTTCACGTCAATTCCATCTTATAGCCAATACCAAAGCAGGTCGGACAGGCTCCGAAGGGGTTGTTGAAGGAGAAGCTTCTCGGCTCTATTTCTTCAATGCTTGTGCCGTCAAAGGGCAGGCACATGGTGGAGAGCTGAAGCTCTTCTCCATTTAAAAAGTCCACCAAAAGAAGGCCGTTACTAGGGAAAGCACCTGCTCAATCGAGTCCGTAAGCCTTTTCTCAATCCCCTTACGCACCACCAGACGATCCACCAAGACTTCAATCGTATGCTTTATATTTTTCTCTAAGGAAATCTCCTCTTCGAGCTCATAGAGATTCCCGTCAATCAGCGTACACGAACATAACTGAACGGCGCAGACTCTGCAGGAGCTGAGTGCCACACCCTTTTTCCCCCTGTACCACCGGAGCAAAAAGCTGCATCTCGTTCCCTCCTCCTTCTTCATAAGGAGATCCACCATCTCATCCACGGTCTGCTTTTAATCTCTCTTCCGCACGGGACAATGCACGCCCACCTTGCATAGAGAAGACGCATAGTAGTGCAAATTTCCGTAACGGTTCCCACTGTGGAACGCGGGTTTCTGTTTGTTGACTTTTGATCAATGGAAATCGCGGGAGAGTCCCTCTATGTTCCACATCCGGCTTTTTCCATCTGTCCGAGGAACTGTCTTGCATAAGAAGAGAGCGACCCATAGCGCCTCTGCCCCTCCGCATAAAATCGTATCGAAGGCAAGAGAGGACTTTCCGAACCTGAAAGTCCGGTAAGCACCACCAGGGAATCTCTCGGAATATCCAGATTGACATGCTTTTTAAATTGTGCTCATTGGCACCTCGAATTTTTGATCCACTTTTTTCCATAGTTTGTCTCTCTTTCTATCTCTATCTATATCTATGTCTAATTCTTTTTATCTTCCACCTTATGCTTTCTCTTTTTACAAGTGTCAGGATACAGAAACAAGCACTGCAAGACGGAATGAAAAAGACATTTTTACATAGGAACGTTTGTTCTTTTATAAAATAGCACCGAAACTTGCTTCTGGCAAGCTATCCTCTTAATTCTCTGAAAAATTTTGCCAAACGCTTCGCCACTATGGAAGCCAAAATTCCATTACTATCCCTGCTGCCGTTCCGGCAAGTAACAGGAGGGGTAAAATAGGCAAAAAGAACAGGATTCCGAAGGAGGAAGCGCTGCCATCAGGATTTGCCCTGATATTATGAAAAATGCCCCTAAAAAGGCTTACAGAAATGAAGGATAACTTGAAGCATTGTTTCGCAAGAACCATGACAAAAACTCAGAAAAAGCCAGCCATGGAATAGCTTTACAATATCAGGTTTCCGAAGAGTACGGACAGAAGCAGCACGCGTAAAAAACTGATGATTCCGGTCGGTACCGGCCCTAAAGAGAACAGACCAATTATATTTACTATATTGGCTAAACCCAGCTTGATTCCTGAATCGGAAAAGGCGTCGGAATCATCGATTCCAGATAACCCAGAATCATGGAAAGAGTGAGCAACATTGCGTAAGCTCGTCATTTTCTTAGTGCCTTTTTCCATCTTCCTCCTCCGTAAAGAAATCATCCTCCAAAAACTAGCCAGCCCTTAGTGTACCACGTCTTCGAAATCGAGTAGGGGAATTTAATCCTCCTCACACCACTCGCGTACGTGCCGTCTTCGGCATACGGCGGTTCAACATAACTTCAAGGTACGACGCTTATTATAATATCTGAGACAACTTATTAGTCCTTTCGCAAGCACTTCCTCAGAGATTGCTCTTACAACACACGTCTTCGTGACAACCTATTGGTGAAGTGGTCACACAGTATGAGGTTAGCCTGCAAGGTCCTTGCCTATTCTTGGTTTCTGCAAGCCCCACTGTCGCTTCTCTTGGTGCTTTCCACCACTTCCAAATACAACCTGAAGCCTTTGTCTGTAATGCGTCAATCGCTGTCATCGTTGTTTTCTATAGAGCTAAGGGCATATTAGTTAATCTATCCTCTTGTTACCTGATTGATTTTCTCTATCTTCCCTCATTTTCCTGTGCGTTTTCCCTACAGGTCAGTTCTTTAGCTTGCGCTTTTATTTTTACAATCGAGTCTTGGTAGTGCTCGCAGTATTTCTGCATTCTTTTTGTCTTGCTGTCCTTGTAAAACTGGAAGTCAAGATATTCTCATAGCTCTAATGGTCTTGTGGATGGAAAGCTTGGGTCGCTGTTGACCTTTTAGCCCAAGTTTTCCTGTATCCAACTGGCTGATACTGTCCGCATGACTTCTTTTTGTACTCGTTTCGCCTTTGACCGCAACAACGCAGTCATCAGCATATCCTTCGTAAATCAGTCCTCTCTTGCTTCAAGTTCTTTTGTCCAGTTCATTCAGCAGGCTGATATTTGATAGTAACGGTGACAGATTCCTCCCAGGTAAAGTCTGAGTCTTGTTTCTTCTGTAGCCTTTGTGGTACACAATTCTTGCCTTCTGTAGGTTTGCGGATAAGGATCTGGCATCCGTGTCATTTATGATGACGAACGACTCATTAGCCTGTCCCGTGTATTGTCGAAAAATTCTCTAGGTCGATATCTAATATCCACTGTAGTCTCTCATTCAGATAGGATAAGCAGCCATCAGATTGCCATTTCGGGTAGCTACGATTCGGTCTACAGCTATAGCCCATTCCGAGAATAATGGCTCACATCGGGTCGACACCCAATGATACCTTGCTGAATTACCCTGTCCATTACGGTCGGTATACCGGAGTTTCACCTCCGTTTCTTGCTTTGGGTATCTCTACCCTCCCAACTGGCTGTGGGTTTGCATTAACTTCCGCCTGATTTGCTCCCGATACTTCCAATGCCTTTGATATAATCTCCAAGTTCTTCAACTGTCAATTCCACACCGCCTCACCTTGTTGGCGCAGACCTTTGCAGGCGGTGTCTGCGTTTTCGACAGCATCTTTCCAACAGTCTCGACATTGCCTTGTGTGCGTCTCCTTTCCCAGTTCCCATGAATAAGCCTTATGTTATGCGGTATCCGCTCAATTACGCTCGCACTTTCCATGTCAGGTATTCATGGGGCATATTTGATTACACAGTTACCCTTTGTTCAGCCCCTTCGATATCCACTTCAGAATCATACCTACTACGGCTTCATGACTCTCAGTTCGTTGCCGTTGGCGATGAGTTTCGTTCGTGAGACCACGGGATAAGCCCCGTCTTCCTCGTCTATCGCCCGACGATACCTACGGGTTACGGTTGCCTTTTGACTTTATGCCTTAGCCAGGCCTGGTCCGGGCCGCAACGCCTTAATATCAGGTTTCAATTAGGCTACGATTTCGCTATCCCTTCTTCTCGCCTACACCTCTCAAGTGATAAACCCTCAGAGTCGCCAGGAATCTGTATAACTACGTGCCTGTGGATCTGTACCAGATTGATTGCAATGCCTGTCATATTAAAGGACGGCTTTCAGTTGTCCTGCTTTCTTTAACTTGCTGTTCTCAATGCTGTCCTCTCTGAAAAGAAAACAATCCAACTGCCTCGAAAGAAAGAAATCTATTACACGGCTAAGGCTAAAATCCAAAGAGTAGTGAGATGATTGATGCTTTGTGTCTGTTCATCCGTGCTGTACACAGCATTCTCTTGCTTCAGTGTACGCAAAGCTTATTTAGTCTCTTTAAAGTTTGGCTGCCATTGCAGCCTGAGGTCCTTTAGCACCATCAATCATTTAAACTACTGGTTCCTTCTAAAGACTGCAGCCTCTCCGTGGATAAACCAGAGTAGGTATGAACATATCCTTTTCCTGTCTATCAGAGATGAATCTGTATCCTTTTGGTTATTAAACCAGTTTTACTGTAACCTTTCATTACTATATCCCCCAAAACGATTGTAAATCCGAAATTGATTACAAACAAAATAAAGAACAGCATAGCGGAATTCATCAGCGGTCAATATTCCCTATATGCTACATGCTGTTTTGTGATTTTCCCATGTTATTCCTTATCTTTCAAAAGCCCAATCTGCCTGTGTGAGCAAGTTTGTTGCAAAAATTACAACGAACTTCCGTATGCTTTTATGATCGGAAAATCAGAGACTCTATCTTTTCTCCAAGCGAAACTTCAAAAGCTTTTCTCCCACTCTTCTCCCTACTACCATTACAGAAATGCGAAAGCTCTCAGCTTTTTCATGACAGGAGAAAATCACCTAAGAGGAAGTTCAAAGACTTTCAGGTGTATGACCGTCCTTTAACAGGATCCGGTAACCGAATGCGTTTTCAGCTTTCCTCCAGCTTTCATCGAGCAAACTTTCCTCGGCGAAAGGCAAAAGCTGAAATGATAAAGCCTCCGGCGCTCCCACCGTACATTTTCCTTGTTCGACAGCACTCCCAAACCTACAGAGGAAGGGACTCTGTTCGGCTGATACCGGAAATAGGCGTTTCACATCCTCCGCAATTTCTCCGCTCAGAGCGTCCGTCCTGCTACAAGGTTCTCCGGGGCCATTGTCGCGACCCACGAAAGAAATCCCTTTCCCACTGCACTCCAACATCTAAGTGTCCATCCGCCTTTGCCGGTAGTATGACATAGGGATTGGGCACAAGTCGCTTTCACGTGCGAGAATCTGCTGTAGCAACGAGGCTTTTCAATGTCCGTCTCCCTTGACGGAAGAAAGCGTAATCAAGTCCTCTCCTTTAGTCCACTCCCACTCATAGGCGCGGGCACTCATCAGTCTTCCTTATTGCCGCCGTTGCTATCGGTGACGTATTATACAGTTTTCTTTGCTCTCTTCCGGCCGTATCTCGTCGTGCCAAACAAAGCTCGAATCTGCCCCTCAGTCACGCTGCTGCTCTCAGTCAACAATCTCTACTACTCTATCGCGGAAAGTTCCTTTTCTCTTTCTTCATCCTTTCCTCCATGCAACACTTCTTGTACCTCTTCCGGATCCGCAATGAGCTAAAAGGTCACGTCTCGGTCAAATCTTCCTTTCCCTCTCTACAACTGCGTGCTCGGACTTCTTCTGCCTCCTTGTGCTGTGCCTTTTCTTCTCTCCTCGGATAAAGTGTCGTTCCACTGCGGAAGGTACATCATAGAGCCAAGGAAGCCTTTTGCTTCCCACCATGTTGTAGTACAGTTTCTCCGGATCCAACCTGATTTTGCACGCTTGTATTCTCATCCATGCTGTCAATAGGATCGTGTGGAAAACCGGCAAGGGACTCATCAATGCCGTCCTCAGAATGCCTACGCAGTAAAACCCTTCAATTCGAACTGCCTTCGGCAAGCTCCTTAACGCTTCCTTCATAAAGCCTTTTCGGATCGGAAAGCACTTTCCTCGTAGAAGTCCTTCTCAAGGTAAAATACTTCTGTACAAAGTGCTTTCCTGTTCATTCTTGTTCAATCCCGTTTCCGTGTGCGCTGCATTTCTCCAATTTTCTAATAAATGCTGCCATCTCTTTTCTCCGTTCTCATCAGACTCTCAAAGAATGGAAAGCATTCTTCTATCTTCGTCCTTTTTCTTTTTAATGCTAAGCAGAAAGTGCTTGCCTCATCCATCCTGCCCTTTTCGGAGCATTTACCGCGCAAAGCAGCAATTGCCCCGCTAATACACGCATCATTATAGCGGACTTAAACTTTTGGTACGATTCCCGACTCCCATTCTCCGTGAACTTTTTCCGGAGAAACTTCTTTTGCCATCGTAAATCCTCATGTTCGGCAGAAGAAACCAGGCAATACCTCCGTAAACGTTTATCCGTAGAACGACGCAGCGATGTTAGTACAACCGCTTGAGAAAAGGAACCGCTGCACAATCATTCCTACGAAAGCCGGAACAACAGACCGCCAACAAGAGGATGGAAAAGCACCCAAAAGCTGAACAAACTCGGTTGAATCCCTGCGAACTTTTCGGTCCGATAATATTTCCGTCGTCAATCTGCTGAATGATAAGGATGGTTATCGCAAAACAAAGACTCTGCACAGCAGGACTGGCGTAAAATCAGGAAAAGCAAGGGAATCGCACTGATAAAAAGGACCAAAAACGGAATGACATTGGTAACTCACAATTACGGAAACTCCCATGGCAAAGCATAGCATCTTCATAATGCTCAAAACGGTGCGTAATCACTCGATAACTGCATCTATCTATGATCTTTCTCAGAATAAATCCCTCCGAGCATACGTGATGTACATATTGCAGTTCTTCATTAATTTCCTTTGCCTTCTTCCGGGAAAAAGAGCAAAGAGGTGCTTTCTGAACTGCCGCCTCAAAGTGATCCTTCATATTTAAAAGACGAGCGTAGCAATAAAGGTCCAATCAGAATATACAATCGCCAGAGTGCTCCATATAGATTCCGCTCTGTAAAAGCTAGGTACTTGAGATTTTGCAAAATGGGAGAAAGAAGCCGGGTTTGCGGTACTATCCGTTACGTTCCAGCCCAAAAATCAGCCCGCTGACTTCTTCATCAGGTTTTCTTCCACATAGGGCTAATGTCGGGGAGGCTTTTCCAGAATAACAGCTCAGTCTGTTGTGGTAGAAACGATTAATGGTATCTCGGAGGCTGGAAGGTGACAGACTCCAGAACCGATTTCGTCAGTTCCGTTGAATCAGCATGGAAACCAGGCCGCTGGTTAAAAGAGAAAAGAAACAAAAAGACTCGCTACTGGTTCCGAAAACATCCCAGAAACGATGAGAAGCCTCTTACTGAAAGTAGTGAATAGTATGCTTTCCAAACGGAAACTACACATTATATATGGACTCATCAAATACGCCAAAACTGCACCGTAAATAATAGGCATTAAAATCTGTAAAATATGGCAAAATTCTGTCTCTACAAGATAGAAGTTACTTCTTACATGACAAACCAGTGAAGTTGTGCCGCTACGGAAAGGCGGTCAGCCCCATTTCCTTTATCTGCTCTTTCCAGACTCTTCATGTTTCCATTTTTCTGTCCCTTATTCTCAAAACAAATTTTATTTCGAACACTTACAGTTAAAGCATCTTATAAAAAAAAAGCCCACATCCACTGATACAGCTTATGCTACAGGATATAAAATGACTACCGAAGCGCCGTACCATACGTTTGACTCCTAGCCGATTGCTGAGGGTACCCCAACACGGTATCTCAAGGATCCTTACTGCGACGGAAGGCTTAAGCCTCTTATCACAAATCTTGAATCCGTATGCTTCAGCATTTGTAGGTTCAAAATTGTGTACCGAACGCGCCCCAGCAAAGTCTGTAGTAAACGGACACAAAAACTTCTTCCAAGTCTTGTCCACATTTGCCTAAACCAGAGATATCGTACCTGCATTAATGATATTTTCGTTATGCACGAGATATCGCACGCTTTGCGCACGACACTGTTATAAATTAAAGCAAAGGCCATTTATGCACAAGACTTGTGATAAAATCAAGATTCCGTTTCTACCTGAATCTCCGCCCTTTCCATTAAATTCATTACTGACTCCAACTGGTTCGGTACTAAATAAGCTGACATTTTCCACCAGATACTTGAATCCTTCCGTCACTCCTTTGACCTCCGTAAAGAAAAGGCGGAAAATAGCTTTATATTCTTGAAATGTTTTTGCCCAGTCTTCAGAGCCGTAAAACCTGTTTTTCTCTGCATGATATCCCTCTTCCACCCGAAGGCGTAATAAATAAGCTGTGCTTTGTAAAAAGTCAGAAATATGTGGTCCATTCTTGATCCTCCGAGCCCACTGAAATATGCGCGCGGAATTTCTGAACTCCCTTCCAAAGCCACCCTGAATCCGCCGCATGAAGGCTAGTCCGTCTCATTT